>Ga0224502_10000017_pt1 | contig 55319 bp, 51 predicted proteins | sample SF_Oct11_sed_USG_5_FD_169104 | JGI IMG/M metagenome (GOLD analysis project Ga0224502, IMG submission 169104) | Sediment microbial communities from San Francisco Bay, California, United States - SF_Oct11_sed_USGS_13 | ecosystem: Environmental > Aquatic > Marine > Sediment | place: USA... | reverse complement strand
TAGAAAACCAAACTGTAGATGCAGGTTAATCGATTGATAATAGGAACATTTCCATTTATTATTTCCCACACTTATGCTAACCTGTCAAGATCATTATACAAAAGGAACATTGTGGCAGTAGGAGCTTTTCGTTGATATTCAAATTAATAATGAGATAAGTATGTTACACTTCCAAACCAATACATAAGGAGCACCTAATAATGACCCTTACAAAAATTCAGGTCGTAGAATCAATCCAGAATCAGACCGGTTTTCCCAAGAACAAATCATCAGAAATTGTAGAAACCCTCCTTGAGATCATTAAAAGAACCCTGACATCAGGTGAGAATGTTTTGGTATCAGGGTTTGGAAAGTTTTGTGTAAATGATAAGAAGGAACGTAAAGGCAGGAATCCGGCAACTGGTGAGGATATGATGCTGGCACCGAGGAAGGTTGTGACTTTTAAGTGTTCTGGTAAGTTGAGGAACAGGATTAATGAACAATAAAAAAGGGCGACCCTAATTGTCGCCCTTGCAAAGGTTGTGAAGATAGGTTGTCCATCCTACAAAGCCCCTGCCAATTTTAAAGACTTCCCTAAATGTCGTTTTTATACCCGGTGCACATTTAATTAATTTCTTTGGCATATTATGCAGGTGACCGGAATATCAGATGCACGTGCACCAGAGAAGCTTTAAACTTAAATTAATACTTAGATGAATTCTGTCAACGTGCTTTGATTGGTTTTTTAATTAATATGAGAAATGTTTTGAAGTGGACATGTTTATCAATTAATGTATCTGAAATGGTTCATCTTCCCAGTATCACAGGGTATGTCAAAACTGTGATATCTAATCGGTTCAATACAAACACAAAACCCCACCTTTTTAAAGAAATGGGGTTCTAATAATCAGTCCTTGGCAACCTCTCGGTTACAGGTTATTTTTTAGCTTTCTTCGGTGTCTTCCTTCCGCCAGTCGATATCATGCTCGAGTAAATATTTTTCAGCGCCTTTTTTAAGGATTCCAGAAACGCTTGAAAATTCCTGTTCAGCGAGTTTCTCAAGGGCTTTTTTCATTCTTGGATCAACTTTGAGTGAAATCATTTTCCACATACCTCCTAATATGAGCTTTAAAAGATTCTGTCAATTTTTTTCTTGACTATGCGTTATTTAGTATATAATAGTAATACCAAGGCATACCAAGTGTCGGCCCAAAACCACAGTAAAATGAAAAACCAATTATCAAACATAGCGCTTGAAGGAACCTGCAACGGTGACGTTGTGGGCGGTTTATTATCGTGAACCGTGGAAAACCTTCAGGCGCTTTTGTTTGGAAAGGATAAGCTTTCGGGCTTGTCTTGGATGAATAAAAAAGCCCTTGGTTTAGGGGAAAACCAAGGGCAAAGGTGGGCGGTTCAGTTAATGACAGGAACCGCTAAAAAGTGGATTAGCCAAAGAGGATTTGGCTTCTATAAAAATAATACCACAATGTGATATGTCAATAGGGGATATGCACCATTTTATTGGGAAAATACCCTAAACATGTAGTGAACAACCCCACGGGATAGGCGCGTACGGCTGAAAAGGATAACCCTAATCCCTGCCCGTGGATTAACTCAGGGAGAAAGTTGAGGGAACTATGGGAGTAAGAGTCAGACAAAAAATTAAAGGCAAGGGGAACCCCTGGTGGGTGTTCATATCCCATAACGGGAAAAGGACTTCCCGGAAAGTGGGGGATAAGAAAGCAACAGAGACAGTTGCAAGCACCATAAGGGCAAAGCTTCAGCTTGGGGAATTTGGTTTTGAGGATAAAAAGCCAGTGCCGACTTTTAAAGATCATGCAAAGCTTTGGCTTGCATTGCCTCACGACTGGAAAGAGTCAACACGGGAAAGCTATCTGAATAACCTGAACAAGCACATATTACCTGATTTCGGAAAAATGCCTGTCAATGAAATCAAGCGAAAAGACCTGAAATTCTTTTTTGACAAGAAGTATACAGAAGGTTTGAACCTGAACACCATTAAACTGATACGAGCGCCTATAAACGGCATTCTGACTTATGCTGTGGAACTTGAACTGATTGAATCAAACCCCATGCGTGATTTGACGCTGAAATACAAAAAGAAAAAGTTTGAGTTAGACCCGTTAACAGAATCAGAATCACAGCTTTTGCTTGAACAGGCACAGATCTTTATGAACGGGGATTATTATCCACCTATTCTATGTGCATTAAGAACAGGGATGCGTATAGGTGAGATACAGGCTTTAAAATGGACAGACATTGATTTTGATAATCGTCAAATCGAGGTCCAGCGAAGTTATCGCAGGGGCAGGATGACAGGCACTAAAAACCATAAGCGTAGACGGGTTGATTTGACCCTGCATCTTACGGAAACTTTAAAGGAACATTGGACAGCACAAAAACGAAACGCTTTAAGAAATGGAAAACCTGTTTCCGAGTTTGTATTTTCAGGGGTTAGGGATGAACTGCTTAACAGAAGTTCATTTAAAAACGCCTTAAATCGCTGTACAGATAAAGCAGGGTTGCGTCAAGTGAGGACACACAACCTCAGACATTCATATGCAACGATCAGATTGATGAAAGGTCATAATGTTGGAGATGTAAGTTATCAGTTAGGCCATAGCAGTATAAAAATAACCTATGATGTATATGCTCATTGGATGCCCGGACAGTTTAAATCGGAAGTTGATGAGCTTGACACCCTGCACCCAGTTGCACCCCATATGCACCCACAAACGACCCCACAACAATATTCATAAAGATTTCAATAGTCTTTCGTGGATATTGTCGAATCCGCCGTTTGACATGACAAGGACCAGATCCCCGGATGTTGCTTTTGAAACGAGAAAATCAATAATCTCATCCGTATCCGGAAAAAAGTGCGCATCCTTGCCTTGACGTTTGAGATCATCCACCAGTTGCTGAGAAGAAAAACGTTCTTTTTGCGGAATTTTATCCAAAAGCGAGGGCTGGCGAATGCAGACAATGTCTGCACCATCGAATGAGAGGGGATAGATGTTTTGAAAAATACTGCGCATGCTGGAATTGGTTCGAGGCTCGAATACGGCGATGAGACGTCCATTTGGATAAAACGGTTTGACCGCCCGGAGCGTCTCACGCACCGCCGTAGGATGGTGAGCAAAATCGTCCATAACCGTTATACCGGATTTCTCACCGCGCACTTCCTGACGCCGCTTGATACCCTCAAACGATTCAAACGCCCTTGCAACGGCTTTCACCGGTATCGTCAGCGTGTCTGAAACGGCAATGGCGGACAAAGCATTCAGCAGGTTGTGTTCTCCCACCAGCCGTGTCTTGAAATTTCCAAAAACCGTATCATGCTTTAAAACGTCAAAATAAGTCCATGGCTGTTGAATAGAGACGGAACCCAGTCGCCAAACCGAGTCGGCATTTCGACCGTATTTAATCATTTGGCAGGATTTTCCGTGGACAAGATCAGAAACATTATTATCATCGTCAAATGCAACGAGCGTATGTTGAGGTGAGATACCGGTGATAAAAGCATCAAAGGCTTGTTTTACATGTTGAATATCTCTGAAAATATCCGCATGATCAAATTCGACACCTGTCAATATGGCGATTGATGGGTCATAATGCAAAAACTTTGCGCCTTTATCAAAAAATGCTGTATCGTATTCATCGCCCTCAATGACCATGTGCTCACCGCTTCCCAGGCGATAATTGCTTTCAAAGTTTTTTAAAATTCCGCCGATCATGAAGGTCGGATCCATCCCGGCTTCATACAGAATCCAGGCTAAAATTGAAGAAGTGGTGGTCTTGCCGTGGGTACCGGTGATGACCAGGGGCTTTTTGCCGGATGCAATAAATCGGTTCACCGCCTGGGGCATGGAACAGAACTCAAGTCCCATTTGATTCATTGCAACAACCTCAGGATTCTCTTTTGACACAGCGTTTCCAACAATAACCAGATCCGGGCCGTATGCAACATTTTTTTTGCTGAATCCCTCTGTAACATCGATATCCTTGCTTGAAAGAAATTCGCTCATGGGTGGATATACCTTCTGGTCCGAACCCGTTATTTCAAATCCCATATCTTTAAGCATACTGGCCAGTGCTCCCATTCCGGTGCCGCAGATGGCAATCATGTGTATGTTTTTTACAGGGTCGGGAATTCGATTTTTGCTTAAATCCATGAGTTTAAGTTCCTTCTGATCTTTTTTGAGTCAATAATAGGGGGATATTCGTCAAACTGCAATAAAATTGTTCGGCTTGAACGTTACACAAACAGTTATCATTCATTTCCCAAAAATCTTTATAATTTAGTGCAATATTAGACAGTTAACAACGCGTTCATCCAAATACAGATGTTATTTGTTTTGTTAAGTTTTTTTAAAAAAGACCGATATATAAAAAGGACCGTGAATGATTTAAAGCTTTTCGCTTTATATATAGATAATTCCTTTTTTATCTCCAACCAACAATAAATTCTGATCGAGAATAGATTATAAGGATTTTTTATGACCGACAACTTAAAGACACAAGAACTGATCGAAGAAATGCGAAGCAAAGGGAATCTCCCTGCAATTAATGAAAATGTTCAGGCAATTACACAAATTACAAATCAATCCCAGACTCGCGCAGTTGATCTTGCCACTGTAATCATGAGGGATTGCGGCTTAACCTCGAATATTCTGGCAACGGCCAACTCGGTGATGTACCGGCCACGCTATCCCATTAAAACCGTCACCTATGCCGTCACGTTTTTAGGGTTTGAAAAAGTTCGTTCCCTGGCACTGGGACTGTCTATGTTCAATCAGGCAATGAAAACAGCCAAGACTCAGCAACTGGGTCAGCTTTATGCCAGTTCATATTTTTCCGGAGCCTTTGCCAGTTCTCTGGCAGCGAAAAACAAGGCTGATAATCCCGAAGAAATATTTGTCGCCGGTCTGCTTTATCGGCTTCCCTGGCTGGCACTGGCAAATACATTTCCTAAAAAATTCAACGAAATGGAACAATTGATTTCAGATAAAAATATTTCAAACAATAACGCCTGTAATGAAGTGTTCGGTGTTGAATATGATGAAATTTGTAACGCATTGACAAACATTTACAACCTTCCCGACAAAGTCGCCAAAGTACTTAGAAACGATGATGACGCCAGCGATCCTTTAATAGCCTTGATACGAGAGTCCGGTCATATTTCAAATATGCTGTTCAGCAATAACCTCGGCGGAGAAAAGGCCATGGAAAAAACAGCGGCTCGCATAAAAAAAATACTTGGGACCAATACATTTAACATTTCAGATTTTATCAAAGATACCTGTGAACAGGATGCAAATGTTGCAAGATTCTTTAATCTGCAAAAAGACGACGTTGACATGATGGTCAAGGCTCTTGAATGGGGGAAAGGGAACCCCGCCCAAATTGCCGGGAAAGTCACCTTTGGAGATGCCCTGACCGAAGAAGAAAAGCCTGAAGACGCGGATTTGCTTATCGGTCAGTTTCTGACGGATCTGATGATTGCCTGCCGCAAAAGTACTGAAATTAACCAGGTATTAATGCTTGCTCAAGAAGCGCTGTACCGCTGTCTCATTGGAACAGAAATATTTACAGCATTTTTTAATACATCAAAAACAATGATGACTGGAAGATTTTATGCAGGCAGAGATACCCGTTTGAAAGCCGAAGATTTTAAAATTAGTATGATAAATAATAACTCACCCATTGTAACGTCCATAAATAATAAGGAAACAGCGGTTTTTAATCTTACCGAAAGATCCTTTCAGATTTCCCTTTTGAAAAACCAATCGCATTTTAAAACGGCTATGATCTCTCCCATCATGACCAGGAATCTTGTCATCGGAGCATATTTTATCGCCAGAGCCAACGATAGTTCCTTCTCGGAAAAAGAGATTGCCTGGTTTGAACAGATTGTTATATACGTTGGACAGGCTTTTGAAAATTCTAAAAAATAATTTTTCATCCACTTGGTTTCAAAATGTATCTTTTCAATGTTGATAATGTAAGCCCTGAAAGGGCAAAATATGTTAGATCGACATCTTGAAAAAATGTTGCAGGATTTCGCAAAAGGATCGGGACGCCTTACCATCTTAACCGGCGCCGGTATTTCCGCTGAAAGCAATATCCCCACCTTCCGGGGTCCTGAAGGATACTGGACCATCGGTTCAAATGAATATCATCCTCAGGAAATGGCAACCTACAGGATGTTTAGGCAGAAGCCCGAAGAGGTATGGAAATGGTATCTGTATCGAATCGGTGTCTGTAAAAAAGCCCAACCGAACCCAGGCCACCATGCCCTGGTTGAAATGGAAACGCTTTTTAAAGACCGTTTCACACTGATCACCCAGAATGTGGACAATTTACACCTTCGTGCCGGAAACAGCTTGGCAAAAACACTTCAAATTCACGGGAATGTTTTTTTTATGCGCTGCGCCGATGAATGCAAAAGAGAAGTCCTTCCGATACCCAAAAATTTAACGGGTAGAGAAAAAAATGAAACCTTAACGGAAACAGACCGCCAATTGCTCATGTGCCCGTATTGCAGCAGCCAGACCAGGCCCCATGTTCTCTGGTTTGATGAAATGTATAACGAGCATTATTATCGGTACCACAGCGCCTTGAAAGTTGCCGAAGAAACCGATCTATTGTTGGTCGTTGGAACCTCGGGGGCCACCAGTCTCCCCAATCAGGTGGTATGGGAAGTAAAACATCGCAACGGTATCATTATTGATATCAATATTGAAAAGAACCCATTTTCAGACATCGCCCTAAACAGCCGGCAAGGCTTTTTTATCAAGCAGCCCAGCGGCGAAACTTTACCGGACATTTTGCAGCGGTTCAAAGACGTCATAAAATAACGTTTCCGGACGAAAAAGGCAGAACCTTAGCCGGCTCTGCCTTCACTTTTTTATTATTATAACGACAAGACTTTTTAGAAATATTGGCGTGAGAAACTTGAGTTACAAGTTGACGCCCACTACGGTTCCTTCATTTCAAATCACCTGTTAGGGAAGCTCTTTAATCCAGGAACCGTCTTGAAACCAATGCTTGGTCAGTTCTTTCAGTCTGCCGCTACCTTCAAGCATGCCCATAAAATTTTGCATCCAATTGATCAACAGGGCATCCTCTGGCAAGGCAATCCCCAATGGTTCAAATGTAAAACGTGCCTCCCCGGCAACCAGCCCTTTATCTCGGTAACGAAAGGCTGAAAAGGCACAGAAAGGATAGTCGGCAATCAGGGCATCAATCTTGTTTTGAAAAAGCAAGTCAATGGCCTTTTGATAAGACTCGGTGGTTACCAGTGCAGCCTTCGAAATGGCCTTTTCGACAAACATTTCACTGGTTGAGTTCTTTAGTGCAGCCACTTTAAATTCCGGCTTATTCAGGCCACTGGGATCCTGCAAGGCAGCAATATTCTGTCCCTTGGTCAGTACCCCCTTGCCAGAAATATAATAAGGCCCGACATAGGCCACTTTCAGATTGCGTTCCGGGGTCATGGTCATCCCTGAGATAACCACGTCCACCTGGCCGGCTTCAAGAGCCGGAAGCAATTTAGCAAACGGCATGGGAGCAAATTTTATTTTTACTTTCATATTTTTTGCGATCATCGTTGCAATATCGGCATCGAGACCGATGATTTTACCCTCTTTGGTTGTCGCATTCAAAGGAGGTTGACTACCGGTGATGCCGACAACCAGTTCTCCTTTTTTCTGTATACGATCCATAACAGTGCCTGCTGTTCCAGCGATTGCAAAAGCAAGTGTCAGTAAGAATGCAAGTGATAAAATAAAGCCCGTCTTTTTCATTGAGTTTCTCCTCTCCAAGAGTTTTTTTAAATAAAAATGAAAATTTTTATACGCTAATCTGTAATTTTGGTGTTTTGCCAATACAAGACATCTTATATGAAGTCAACCGGTTTTGATAAGGATATAAATGAGATCCTCCCGTACCTTAACCCCATATTCGGCAAAAGACTGCACGACCAAAAACAGTAAAATTTTATTCCCGTGAATTATGATGAATATCAAACATCGTCATCTATTTGCTTCAAAACGACAAATTCAGAACAAACGAATATGATTATTTTACGGCATCCGGATAAAAAAGTCGTTTTCCATTAAGCCTGTAATTTGAAATAAGAAGTTGTCCTTTTGGCGAAACCAACCACTCTGCAAATTGCTTGGCCTGCCGGTATTTTACATGGGGGTGCTTGTCCGGATTAACAGGAATGACACCGTATGGATTGTCAAGGACTGTGTCACCCTCACACATGACCTCCAAATCAAGGCTGACATTACGGCCGTACTTGTATTTGATGTAAGTCCCTCGATCGGCAAGTGTGTAAGCCTTTTTTTCATCGGCAAAGGTGATCGTCTTGCCCATACCCTGGCCAATGGAAAGATACCACTTATTAGATCCTTTGGGATATATAAAGCTGACGCTTTTTTTTCTCCCTTTTTTAAAGATAGTGCTCTTTTGAACCACAAGATCCAGACCACTTGTTTTCCACAGCGCTTGTTCCTTGGTATGGGTGCCGCTGTCATCGCCGCGGGAAATAAACAGCGATCCGGTTTCAGCGATCTGTTTCAGGGTTTCAGATGCTTTTTGCATACCTTTAATGCCAGCCGGATCATCAAGAGGGCCCAAAACGACAAAATCGTTATGCATCACGGCATAACGGCGGATGCCGTATCCATCGGCAACAAATTTTTCTTCTCTTGTTCTGGCATGCACAAAAATTACATCAACGTTGCCGTCGATGCCATCACGTATGGCAGCACCGGTTCCCTTGGAAAACACCTTTACTACAATACCGGTATCTTTGGTGAACTCCGGCAGCAGTACATCCAGAAGCCCTGAATTTTCCGTGCTGGTGGTTGTAGACATCTTAATTGTTTCCGATCCAGCGGTTACGACTGAAGCAAGATACATTAAGGAAAAACAAACAAGTATAATTAAGATGACTCGCTTCATTAACCTGCTGAAATTCATAGTTTTCTATCTCCTTTTTTGTTTAAAAATTTCAATCTTCGGATCAATTTTTTAAGACGCTTAAAGCCGGTCTATAGATACAATCGTTGGATATAGTAATCACTTTGTATTTTGGTGCCGTGCGAAAATTCGCCAAAGACATATTTTACCTTTCCTCCGGTCGAAGATGCCGCTTTGTCGAAGATCCCGCTTGCGGGGCGGTGAGGCGGACAAGAACAAAGTTATTTCGGCCCGCTACTTCAATGGCTTTTTAGAAATATTGGCGTGCGAAACTTGAGTTATAAGTGTTTTCAAATATTTCTCTGCTTCAGAGATTTCTCGCTCGCTGAAGACACGAATATTGTTTTCTTCCAAAAGGGCGGCAGTAACCCCTTTTCCCGGTTTTTTAATTCCGGAAAAACTTCCGTCATAAATATAACCGCTCCCGCATGAAGGACTCCCTTCTTTAAGAATCGCAAGCCTGATTCCCAATGAACTGACAAGTTCAAGTGCTTTTTGGGCACCATCTAAAAAATATTTAGTAACATCTTGTCCGTTGATATCGATGACCTTTTTATGACCGTTCAAGACCTGACTGCCATCACCTCCGGATATCTCCGACCGGGGCCTGGGCACAGGAAGTCCTCCGGCAACTTCAGGACAAATGGCTACGACGCATTCTCGGCGATTCCAAGACGTTAGAACATGACTTTCAACGCTTTTAACAATACCATTGTAACGCACACGTTCTCCTACGAGACAGGCACTGACAAGTATTTTTTCCATTTTCATTTATGGTTGTTTAAAAACAGGTTTTTATTTGACGGCCTCAATTTTTTATATTTTACATAAAAATAGGTTGCAAATTATAATTTCTGTTGTTAAAGCGAGCAAACTTTTCCCCTAATTGATCGAAAGCCAATGACACCCCATCTTCTTCGTTATCAAGGGCTTGCAGTAGACGACTACGACTACGCCCTTGATGCCTCGAATACGGGGCATCCTCGACTTTCGCTAAATTAGGGTTTCAATGAATCATTAGTTTATTATGACCACTTCGGAAGAAGAGCCGGAGTATCCACAATGTCTGACATATTATTTTCCAATTTTCAATTGGAAGAAGACACGGAATATTTTTTATACATCGGTGAGCTTAAAAACTACGGCCTAAACACCTATCTGAAAGAAGCCCTGTCTCACATTTTCAGCCGCAAATTCGATTTTATCGCCATCGTACCAGATGTTTTTGAACAGTACGATTATGAAAACCTGATTGTAATCAATCCCCATGCCAAAACCCTTGAATGTCAATACGGCACTCATGTCTCTTGTAGGGTTTCGAGCGAAGAATTTGCGGCCGTGGTTTCAAAAGACCGCCGGATCCACTCCTTGATTAAAAGACTCTTGAATCGGCAGGAACATATTTATATTTACATGTATGAAAGTATTCCTGAGATGACCCTCGATGAAATCCCGAGTATATCCATTCTGGGGCCCGATAAAAATATTGCCAAACAGCTTAACAGCAAAATCTATCAGTATCAACACTTGAAAGATATACTCCCTGTTGTAGATTTTCGTATTTGCCATGGATTCGATTCGCTCATCCAAACAACCCAAGAACTTAGCAAATCATGGCGGAATGGACTTTTTGTGTGCCGGGAATACAGCGCAGCCGGTGTGAACAGTATTGTTGCCCGTGGTATTGATGATATAAAAGATAAGTTCAACGCACTGGACGAGCCCTACCTGATCAGCCGATTCATTCCCCACGAACATGATCCAACGGTGCTGGCCGTTGTTGCCGGTGAAGAGGATGTTTATATTGCCGGGGTTGCGGATCAGCGCATCGAACAAGGGACCCGGTTCACCGGTTCTGTCTTCCCATCGGTGCTGGATAAAAAAATTATTGAAAGACTACACGAATATACCAGAATTATAGGTGGATGGCTTGCTCGAGAAGGATACAGAGGTATATTCGGATGTGATTTTCTTGTAGATGACAACGATGAGATTTTTTTCATAGAAATTAATGCCCGAAAGCAGGGAACTACATTGGAATTTTGCTGCACCCTTGAACAGTCTCTTCCTTCGGGATCTCCCATGTTGCCGGAGCTTGAATTTTATGCCGTAACAGAAGGACTGTTTCCGGCCAATACTGTAGAAATGAAATCAAATCCTAAAGATTTGCACTGGGGAACATATAATTATAAAATCCATGGTACAGCCCAAACTGACGGCTACATTCCCCAGAGCACACAGGAACGCCAAGCGTTCAAGAAAGTCGCAGAGGGAAAATTGAAGAAGGACTTCCTTATCTTAGAGCATACCGGATGTGATTTTATTTTGGCCGATGGTGCATTTATTGCCCGCATCGTCGCTTTGGGACATCACCGATCCGATGTTCAACAAGGCCTGAACCAGGGACGAAAAACCATTGACCTTACCATCATCAAAAAACTGGATTCGGAGGATTCAAATGAATAACACGAACTCAGCAGAGGAAAGTATGGACCAATTTACCCGGGAACTTTTCGAAGATCTTTTCAGCCCCGCCGATCAAAAGATTTCAGAACCTCCGAAAATTCATGAAAAACTGGCCTTAGAAATAGACGCTCTTTTTAAATCCACCGAAAACATTGAACTGACAGGTCCAGTTATTGATCTTTTCTCTCGCCTAAAAAAAATAAAAAAAGAACTGAATATTTCGCCGGATGTTTTTGGTATCTCAAAGGAGGCCCTTGCGTTGCTCGCCGTCAAACATCGACATCTGGATGAGCATGGGGTGACTGTGGGCGGTAGGGTCAATCAGGCCCTTCCCATTGTTGAACAGGCAAATGAGAGGGTGGTCGATTATCTGAAAAAAAAGACGACAGAAGCGCCGAGCGGCATCGAATTGTGGGACAGCATCCAGGAAAATGTTCGTCGCATAAAATCGATTCTGAATATAGATAACGACGAATGGAACTCCTATTCCGGACAGTTAAAACATTGCATTGACTCTGTGGAAAAACTTTCAAAAATAATCGATCTTCCATCTCAGATTATTAAAGAACTGAGCCGGGTGACCCAGAGTTACCGCATGCGCCTGACCCCTTACTATGCCAGCCTGATTCAGCCTGATCGAGCGAATGATCCGGTCCTTTTACAATCTGTTCCCACCGGTGAAATGGTCGATAACATCGGCGTCGAGATCCCGCCGGTGGCGGCAGACCATTCACCGGCCCGGCTGATCGATCAATTTTATCCGAGGGTTCTCACCATCAAGGCCACCAACATGTGTGCCATGTATTGCACCCACTGTCTGCGTATTGCCCACATCGGGAAAAAAGACCGCATTTATTCCGATAACGCCTATGAAGAAGCCTTAAACTATATTCGCAATAACGCACACATTCGAGATGTCCTTGTCACCGGTGGAGATGCATTTGTCCTTCCCAATCGAATGATTAAAAAACTTTTAAAGGCCTTGGACGACATCGATCATGTAAAGATGAAACGCCTCGGCACCAGAATTCCGGTCACAACCCCCTGGCGAGTCGACACCGAACTTCTTGAAATCCTCGAAGAGAGCAATGACAAAAAGCCGGTGAGGGTGGTCACACAGATTAACACGGCCCAGGAAATTACACCGATTTCTAAAAATGCCTTTAAACGCATCTCTAAAAGCGTCAGTGCTGTGTTGAACCAGGCCGTTCTTTTAAAAGGAATCAACGATACCAAGGTGAAAATGTGGAAACTGTGTGAGACCATCCAGGAAAGTTATGTCCGACCGTACTATATTTTTAACTGCAGCTATCGAAATCCCCAGTTTACCCACTTCAGAGTGCCCGTAGAAAAAGGAAGAGATATCGTGGAAAGCATGTACGGCAATATCTCCGGTGATGCAATTCCTCGATATATCGCCACTGCCGGCGGTAAAATTCCTTTGCACAGAAGTAACGTCCTGGATCATGAGGGGTCTGACATTGTTATGAAAAAACCGTGGAGCAATGAAAAAGTCAGATATCCGGATGCCGATCCTAATGAATACGCCAGTCAAAACTTTTCATTTACCAAACTGAGTTGATGATTCCTATTCAATACACAATTTTTCTATCACCAAAATCGAATCGACATCACCGGGCATATTCCCGGTCCCGACCAAATCGAAACCGTCGAATTAACGAGTAAATATGAAATCCGTAGACTTATTGCCGGAAACCCTGTCAATGCAGAACTGCCGATTATGCTTCGATCATCTGATTTCGCATCAACTATTTATTGGGTTGAAATGAAAAACTTTGGAAAAACAACCAAATTCATCTTGATATTGTCATATAAAACAGATGTAATGAAATAAACAAGCTTCTGAATTTAAATTAAAAAAAGGTGAAGCAAACATGGCAAGTATTAAAAAAGTCCAGCAAAAACTAAAGGAAACGACCCTTACCAAAATTTTTTTTACCGATCTCAACGGCAGAATCATGAATCTGCCGATAAATCCCGACAACATTGAGTCGATCATAGCAAATGGAATCGGTTTTGATGGAAGCTCTGTTGCGGGATACGCGACTGTTGATAGTAGTGACAGGCTTCTTTTTCCAGATCCGGAAAGTTTTCGAGTTGTGGAATTTGGGGATAATAAACGCGGTTTCTTTATAGGACATGTTTATGACGATCAAGAATCTCGCGCACAAGTCGATCCCAGATCTGTTCTGGAAGGTATTCTGAAAAAGGCGGAAACAGAGTATGGCTTCAAGTTTCTAGTTGGTCCTGAACATGAATTTTTTCTGCTTCGCGAAAATGAACGCGGTGAAAAAGTTCATTCTGACAAAGCCGGTTACTTTCAGGCAACTCCCCATGATAAGGGAGAACTGGTACGGAACAAAATTATTGTAATACTCAAAGCATGTGGAATACAGTTCGAGAAAGCGCATCATGAGGTGACACCTTCACAGCATGAAATCAACCTGGAGTGTACAGACCCCTTGAATGCAGCAGACCGAACAATACTTTTCAACTATATAACCCAGATGGTCGCTTTAGAGTTCGGTTATCACGCGACGTTCATGCCTAAACCATTCGACGATTTCAACAGAAATGCATTCCATATCCACATTTCTATGCAGAATCTTGATGGAAAAAACATGTTTTACGATGCAGATAGTGACGATAATATAAGCAATACCTGCAAAAAATTTATTGCCGGTATTTTGCAATATGCCAGAGAAACCTCTATCATCATGGCCTCAACTTTCAATTCATATAAGGCATACGTATTGGATAGGGAAGCGCCTATTATCAGAGGCTGGGGCTTCAGGAATAGAAGCTCTATGGTCAGGGTGCCTTATAGCTACAACCCCGAAAACACACGGATTGAACTCAGAAGCCCTGACCCGGCAGGCAACCCTTATCTTCAAATTGCCACATTAATTGCCATGGGGCTTAAAGGTATAAAAGGAGATCTCAACTGTGGTCAAGCGGATATCGGGAGCACATATAAAAAGAAATATCGATACCGTGTATGGGACAAGCGGTTCTTGCCTAAAAGCATGTACGAGGCCCTGGTTGAAGCCGAAAGAAGTAAATTTATGAAAGAAATTTTAGGGGAACAAATTTACAACGCATACATGTCCCTTAAGATAAATGACTGGGAAGATCATAGAGTCCATATTACCCCAAGAGAACTCAATAAATATCTTAGCATATAAAATCTTATTCAGACAAAAAGGAAGCAAAAAAGACAGCTGAATATTAAATCAATAAAGGAGAAACACATAATGGAAGAGTGGGTCGAACAACTCCAAAACAGTGTGAACACACTTGATCGCTTAAAAGCCCTCATCAACGTCACACCGGAAGAAGAAGCGGCCATCAATACCCTCCACACCAAATGGGGGACAACGCCCTATTTTGCTTCTTTGATGGATCCAAACAACCCTGATTGCCCGATACGCAAACAGGTTATCCCATCAATGAAAGAAACGAAGAATAAATATGGAATCCCCGATTATTTGATTTGGAAAGAAAACCGTGACACCGACGAAGTCAGGCCAGACTGTATTGCCAGACAGTATTATGACCGCATCGCATTTACCGTTACGGATGTCTGTGCAAATTACTGCCGTCACTGTTTCCGTAAAGAACTCGTGGTCGATCGTAATCTCAAACTTAGATTCGATTTTGAAGAAGGTATCGAGTGGATCAATGAACATGAGGAAATTCGAGATGTTCTCATTACCGGCGGTGATCCTTTCATACTTTCAGACCAAAAAATTGAATATCTTATTCGAAAGCTAAGAGAGATCTCCCATATAGAAATGATTCGATTCGGAACGCGAACACCGATTGTGTTGCCGCATCGAATCACCGACGGTCTCAAAAAAATACTCAGCGGTTTTCACCGGGTGCCCATATGGATAAATACACAATGTAATCATCCCAAGGAAATTACCCAAAAGACGGCAGAGGCCGTTTACGGTCTTCTCTCCTGCGGTGTGAACGTCGGCAATCAGGCCGTGTTGCTAAAAGGAATCAATGATGATGTGGAGACCTTCAGAAAACTGCATCAAAAGCTTTTAGCCGTTAGAATCCGGCCATATTATGTTTTTTACTGCGAACCTGCACCAGGAATCGATCATTTTCGCACACCGGTCGAAAAAGGAGCCGAACTTATTAGAGATGCACTGCGGGGTCACACGACCGGGCTTGCCCAACCCATGTATGTCATTGCAACGAATATCGGCAAAATTCCTTTAATGCCCGATTATTATATTGTCGATAAAAATGAAAAAGAATATAAGCTAAAGAATTATCAGGGGCTATATACAACTTGGCCGAATATTCCTGAATAGAAGTGACTATCCAACGCCGCATAATTACATTCCTAAAAGAACACCATCGGGATATGTTCGCCCTTCTCGAAAAGATGGTTCTGATTCAAAGTGGAACGTACAATAAACACGGCGTGGACCGGATGGCCCGCCTGATAACGTCCACGTTTCAACCCAATGCCGTCTCCTGCCAGGTGATTGAACAGGATACATTTGGAAATCATCTTATTGTTAGATCCCTTTGTGAAGAGCGCTTTGACAAACAGATACTTCTATCCGGACACATGGATACGGTGTTTCCGGAAGATACCGAATTTAACTGGTACAAAGAAGAAAGTACTCACTGTTTCGGCCCGGGCGTCATAGACATGAAAGGGGGACTCGTTGCAGGGATATTTGCACTCAAGGCGCTCGATAATGAAAAACTTTTAACAAAAATACCCGTAAAATTCTTCTTTAACTCCGACGAAGAAATCGGGTCTCCCAGCTCAAAAGATCATATTCAAAAGGAAGCCGGAAACAGCGCTTTTGCATTTGTGTTGGAAACCGGGGGGCGCAATGGAGAAATCGTTACCGGCCGGAAAGGAAACCTTTCTCTTGAACTTAAAATTAAAGGAATTGCCGGCCATGCAGCATTTGCCGGCAAAGATAAAGCCAGTGCCATTGCTGAACTGGCTCATAAAATTATGGCCTTTGAATCCTTAAATGATTTGGATCGGGGAATCAGTGTCAATGTGGGCAAGGTCAAGGGCGGGATAGGCCCCAACACCGTTCCTGAACATGCGTTGGCCCGAATCGATTTCAGGTTCATCGGGATAGCGGATAAGGCAGATCTGGAAAAAAGCATCTCCGAAATTACCAAGAAAAAAGACATCCCCAAAACCAGCTCTCATTTTGCCATATTGAGCTCAAGACCTCCCATGCCGGCCTCTGAACAAAATAAAAAACTTTTCAAAGCGCTTCAGGAAACAGCAACATCCATTGGAATATCGGTATCGGAAGAATTCAGGGCCGGGGTATCGGACGCCAATCTGATTGCCGGAGAGCAAACACCAGTCATCGATGGTTTGGGGCCCATCGGCGCCATGGATCACAGTAAAGATGAATATATGATTAAAGCGAGCCTCTTGCAACGGTCGGTTTTGCTGGCCTGCGCAATAAAAGATTGCTGGGAGAAATATCAGAAGGGTCTTTTATTCCAATAGAGAATCTTGAAAAGCAGTTGAATTAACTGTAAATCAAAATCCGAACTTTTTCCATAAAAAATTCGCAGCATTTATCCCTTCGGCATGTAGGGCGTCAGATCGTGAACATATTCTGATAGCACTTTGAAACCGCCGTCACTTAATGCTGAAATTGCCCTATCCTTATTTTCCAATCCCACTCTCATTACCAACTGAAAAACACCGGGATACTCTTTCTCCGGCCAGGTAACAAGACTGCGGATGTTGATCTGCTGTTCTTTAAGAATTTTTGACACTTCAAAAACAATCCCAATGCGATCTTCAACCAAAACGGCAAACCGGGCGCTTTCCTCATCATCAAACCCGATGGAACGAAGCAGAACTTCCATAACATCGGTGCTCGTGATAATCCCGACAAGCTTTCCAGATTCGATGACCGGCAGTGCATTAATTCTGTTTTTCTGCATGATATAGGCGGCGCGTTCAATGGTGGTGCCGGGCGATATGGTGATAATCTTTTTAACCATAATCGCTTCAACGGTCAACTGGGTCAGAAGATAGTTCAGCTCATGAACACTGAGGGCTGTAGCCGGAGAAGCCCAGCTTTGTTTGACATCTCTGTCTGAAACAAGGCCGACCAAATCCTCATTTTTATTAACCACCAAAAGATGGTTAATCTTTTTTTCTTCTATGATCTCCTTTGCTTTGCGCAAGCTTGTATCCGGGGGTACGGTTACAAGACGCGTATGCATAATTCGACCCACATACATAGGACCACCTCCCTTTGATAATGGAGACCGACTGAAAATAAAATCACGTTAAGATGTTATCCGCCTGAAGCGGATTAATGAAACTCATGCGAGCAACGACAGAACAGACCCGCCACACGGTACAAGCGTACAAATCCGCCTTGATTCAACAAACAGTGGGAAATACGAATTTAAAAAACATCCCCTCTGTTTAAAGAAAACCTATTTTCTTCAGTACAATCGATGGCAGGTATATAAAAATCGCTTTCATTTGATACCTGGTAAAGTTGAATGGCCTCTAGAATTTCGCAATCTTTTGCGCATAATTCTTTAGGTTGATTTTTCCATTGACAGTTTGCACATGGAGAAGAAATCATATTGCCTCCTCTGTTATGCTAAGATTATCAGGAAAATTCAAATCTTTAACATCAAGTATCCATTGTCAACCAACCTTCCTATAAACTTTAACCGGGTTTGGGCGAGATATTATGCCTTTCCCGAAGACTTCTTCTGGTCCTGAAAGACCTCACATTGTTTACACCAGTTGCGAATGTTCCCTTTCCGAAAAACCTCCTTGCAAACTTCACGATAGTAATACATTTCCGGATCTTTAGGGCATTTAATAAAAGACTTGCCCATCAACACCTTCCTTATTTTATTTTAAGCATTAAATTGCTGGTATTCTAAAAATATCTCTGTATAAGATAAAATATCTTGTGTGTCAAGAAAAATATACCACAATATATTGATATGTTAATCCCAAGACAGGTTGATTTTACAGCATTAATGAGATTCAATGTTGGGAAATCTTTTGATGAACTTTCCGTTCATAGAGGATGATTGAAATGATAAACGAGCTTCTATCAAAAAATCTGGATATAAATCTCTAAAAACAGATAACTATTTGAGGGGTCGGGGAGTTTTTACTGTAAACCTTTATCTATCAGCAGAATGGATATTTTTTTAAAAAAAGCGTGTACTGTTTGAGTGGTTTAGGGATCGTTAGAAAGAACAGACGCTTACCGAAATATTTCAACCGTAAGGAAGTGTTTGATCTAAGTTGAACCCATTGTTTTTATATTGAAATCTGCTCTTTCTTTACGATCCTTTAGCCACGAGTTTACACGGTTTTTTAAAAAAATTATCCATGGAGCGATTCAAGACATAAAAACACCTCGCCCCCTGAACTATTTATTTTTATCTTATCACTATATTTTCCTAATTTCCTCCATTTTAATTTCAAGGGGTTTTAATTCATTCTCTCGTCCCTTTTCGTGCAATCGTTTCCTTAAATTTTCCAATTCCTGTTCGAGACGGGGCAACATTTCTTTTTGTATCAAATCCCGGACATCTTTCCCCGATCGCTTCATTTCGTCATAAAGATTCTCGAGTTCGGTTTCAAGTTTTTTAAATGCCTCGCTATCAGGAATCTTTTTTAATTCTTCTGCAAATTCGTTGAACTGTTTTCTGAAACTCTCCATTCCCTTTTCTAAATCTTTTTCCAAGCGCTCAATTATCGCAGAAGATTTGTTGGAACCTTCAAGAACGGTGTTGTTCTGTAATGGTTTTCCTCCTTTAAGAATCTGGATCATTTCTACGACACTTCGCCCATTGTCTTGCGGATCTGAAACAATAAAAAATCTGACGTGTTCCGTAACTGCATTCGTATAGGCTTTATGGATCATCAGTTCAACCAGATAGTCCCCCTTCTTTGTATAGGTCACTTCATCCACTTTGCCGATTCGGTTTGTTTCAAAAATAACGCTGTCGTTCGATTTCAACCCATCAATATGATCGAACCTGATGAATAAGTTGAGGTTCTCAGCCTCGCACCCCAACCCAATTATCGATACAATCATCAGAATCATTATTTTTTTAAGCATATATCCCCCGAATTCATCTTTAATGGCGCTTTTTGGATCCCTTTCCTTTATTTTTTTCCGATATTTTCTCCTCGGTTTCCCCCTTATTACCTGTCACCTGACAAGAATTTCGGACTCATGTCGAAATACCCAGTTTTGGCAGGATATACGCCTGTAGCAGGTACCAAATTCCAACGATGATCAACAACAAAATGATATTATTCATATTTTTTCTCCTTTATTCGTTCGGTTTATCACGAAGAATTAATCTGGTTTTTAATATTCAAAACTATAAATGACGCTCCATGTAATCATGCATAAGCTTTAAAACCTTTTTAGTCTCTTGAGAATTAGGCAGGATTGCCCCAATTTTCTCAATATATTCGCGGTCTTTAACCAGCTGAATCGAATCGATAAAATTGAGATCAAACACCCAGCTTAACAGGAGCAGCTTAAAGTCGTTTAATGTTCTTAAATCCTGAAAACGGACAAACCGTTCTTCGCTCAAAGCAGACAGAACTTGTGGTGAAAAGGATGGATCATCAGGGAGACCGATTTCTATGACCGGATTCGGCTGTTTGTCACGCGTATTGTAGTAATCGATGAAAACCTTCCAAATGTCAAGTTTGTCAGCATCCCGAAGAAGACGAATGAAAAAAAGGGATTTTCCATTCTCCTTTTTAGGAATGGTGACGGCATTGTGGTTGGCAATGGCTTTTGTAATCCATTTTATTTCATCTTTGCTGCATACATCCAGAACATTATGCGCCACCAACTCCCGAAGCCCAAGCAAGGCATGATTTTCAGAATCCATATCTTTGAACGTACCGTAAATGGCAAACTGCTTGAACCTTCCGACATCATGGAAAAGAGCCATGGTTTCTGTCAGCACCATTTCCTCATCCGACAGGCCAAGGGCTTTCCCCAGCAAAATCATATTTTCGCACACGCGTTCCGTGTGTTTTTCTTTGAGGTGGATGGTGCTGTTATTCATCGGATTGTCTGTATAAAAACCGTCGACATAATCCGAAAACCATTTCTTTAAGTGTTCCAGATCTTTTGGGTTCATCAATATTTTCCTTATAAGATACCTCAAAGTCCGAAACTTAAGTATAATCATATGATATGTCAAGATTCATACACATGCTATCCCTTTCCACCTTGACTCCATAGTGTTGTTTATCTAAACTCATATGTATCGATCCCGACAAAAAAATTATATAAACCAATCAATTTGAAATCCACGATCATATGAGCATTCAAATGTATGGATGGTGTGATAAAGTTGCCAGAATACATCTTTCCGACCGATCATGGCGCGTTGAGGTTCCCGATTTAAACGTCTTAAGAACATTTATCGGTGGAAGAGGTCTGGCAGGATATTATATTAGAAAGAAAATAACCCTTGATTGGAATCATCCGGACATGCCGCTTCTCTTGTTTGTCGGGCCCCTTGTTAATACGCGCTCCCCAACAAGTGGCAGAATGACCATAATGTCCCGTTCACCTCTGACCGGCACTGTCGGCGATTCTTCTGTGGGGGGATCTTTTGGTTTCCAGCTTAAAAAAGCCGGATTCGACGGCATTATCATAACGGGAAAGTCCGACAGACTTTGCGGCATTGAAATCAAAGATAACAACATTCATATTTCCGATGCTTCTCACCTTAAAGGCCGGGAAACCGGTGATATTCATTCATTTCTAAAAGGCAAGGGCTCAACAGCCGTTATAGGACCGGCAGCAGAAAATGGGGTTCTTTTCTCAAGTGTTATTATTGATGGACATTTTGCGGCAGGGAGAAGCGGAATCGGACTGACGTTTGCCTCCAAAAACCTGAAATATATTACCACACGAGGTACCGGAAAAACGAACGTTTTCGACCCCAAAGCATTAAGATCCGCCAGAGAAGACATATTCAGACTAACAGCTGCTTCTCCGATTCTTTTGGGAAAATTCGGAATCTCGCGATTTGGCACCGGCGCCCTGTATGATTTGATGGATGCAAGGCGTATGATGCCTACCGAAAATTTTCGAAAAACCCAATTTGATCAAGCGTTCAAACTGAATGCACATGCCTTTAAAAAGAAGTTCAAACCAAAAAATACCGGATGTCGCGGATGCCACATTCTATGTAAAAAAATAACAAAAGATAAGACCCGCATACCCGAATTTGAAACCATGTCTCATTTCAGCGCACTTTTGGGCAATACAGATATCGGCACTGTCGTCAAAGCCAACAGGATATGCAATGAAATGGGAATGGATACCATTTCAGCTGCAGCCACCCTGGCATGTTTTTCAGAAATTTCAAAAAAGAAATTTTCGCCCGAAGAAGTTGTTTCTCTACTGATGGACATTGGAAAAAAGAAAGGTGTCGGCGTTGAACTCGGCCAAGGAGCAGCAAAATATGCCGGCAACTGCGGTCGATCTGATCTGGCCATGGTGGTCAAAGGTCAGGAACTTCCGGCGTACGATCCAAGAGGGGCTTATGGGATGGCCCTCGCGTATGCCACATCCTCCAGGGGGGGATGCCACTTGAGGGCATACCCCATCAGTCACGAGATTTTAAGAAAACCTGTCGCTACCGATCGTTTTTCATTTAACGGAAAAGCCCGAATGATTAAAATAGGTGAAGATTTAAATGCCGTTGCAGATTCTCTTACCGCATGCAAATTCACATTCTTTGCAGCGTCCCTTGAAGAGTATGCCAAAATTTATACTGCGGTTACAGGGATCAAGACCTCCGGACAGGATCTCTTCGAGGTGGGTGAACGGATCTGTTACAATGAACGAATGATGAATGCCGCCAACGGCTTTACTGAAAAAGACGACGATCTTCCGGTCCGCTTTTTTACCATGCCGGGTTATAAAGACGACGGTATCAATATTAAGCCGATAGACAAAGAAGCATTTTTAACTGCACGTTCTAACTATTATATTGCAAGAAAGTTGAATGAAAATGGCGCACCGGTTTCAAAAGTTGCGAAGGAATTAGGGCTGGAGCCTATTTCTCTGGGGTCAATCTGCGGAATTACTTGACCTTGCAAAAAATTGATAATTTCTGAATTGGAAACTTAATTTGTGCCCGATTTAGATTTATGGATAACGCCTATTAAAAACACCAAGGCGGTTCAAAAATTTAAAGCGCTACAATGAATCAAATTTTTCGCTCATACGAAAAGACGCTTATAAAAAGCGGGCTTGTCGGCCCTGAGCCACCGCTTTTGGGCTGTCTGGATGCACAACTTGAATGGAACAGAACAGACAGGAAACGTGTTGCTCTCGAAGACATTTTTAAGCAGTTGAACATCAACGCCCTTATTTTTTCCCAACCGGCTGAACCGTATCGCAGCATCATCGATTACCTGGCGGAAACCTCCAATGGAACGATTACGCCAAATGATTGCGAAACCAGAACCTTTCTCCATGATCTGCCGGTTTCGTTTCAGTTTTCATCAAATTCTGTTGCTTCAATCTTGAAAGCGCGTAAAAGTGTTATTATTCCCGGACATGGTATTATCACCCACGGAACGGTGGGTCTCGAACAGGCTTATGTCACATTTTCCTCTGTATGTTTTGCCAGTTTTGTAAAATTTTTTTGCGACTTTCTTCTTCATGCAAAGAAGGGACATGTTGACACGAAACGCCGACAAGTGTTTGACCGGGTGATAAGAAATCTCGATCCACCGGTTTCGTTTAACGGTTCTTTGATGAAAGGACCGCTAAACTCCAAAAAGCGTGTTTACGAAGCGATTCAGGAGGCAGGACGATTGACCGTAGAACATCGTTTGGTTGATTCGTATTTTGGAAACATCTCATTTCGTCATGGCCGGACCCTTTACATCAGCCAGACCGGAAGCAGCCTGGATAAACTAAAAGACGCCATTGATCCTTGTCCTTTAGACGGTTCCTCCTGCGTCCCGATAACCGCTTCCAGCGAACTACCGACACATTTGGAAATTGTTCAGCATACTGACAACAAAGCCATCCTTCACGGGCATCCAAAATTTTCAGTCATTTTGTCCATGGACTGCGACATAAAAGCGTGCATGTGCCGACAAGAATGTCATTTGGCATGTCCTCATGAACGTTCTGTGTGTGGTATTCCGATTGTCTCCGGAGAAGTCGGTTCAGGACCACATTCACTCTGCAACACTGTTCCTGAAGCAACCCAAGGAAATTCGGGAGTCATCGTCTATGGTCATGGTCTGTTTACCACGGGAAAAACGGATTTCAATCAGCCGTTTAAACATCTTATTCAAATTGAAAATAATTGCCGAACAGAATATTTTAACAGAATCCGTTCATTGGAAAACGTTGGGATCTGTTAAAAAATTATAACTTTGGCTCAAAAAATTCTCCATGTTATTCATCATAGAATGCTTCATCATTTCGACATTATTGCACCGTTTTATGATCGGGTAATTCATAAACTCGATTTGAAACGATTGATCAACTTGCTGAAGTTGCCGGCCAGGGGTCGAATGCTCGATGCCGGTGGGGGAACCGGTCGGGTATCGTCTCGTTTACGGCCAATGATCGATGACGTTGTGGTATGCGATTTGTCATTGCCGATGTTGAAACACGCCAAACACAAAGGCCGCTTATGGACGGCTCAATCTCACATCGAACAACTCCCTTTTCCCGATGAAAGTTTTGAACGGATTTTGGTGGTTGATGCGCTGCACCACTTTTGCAATCAGCAGCAATCGATTCAAGAATTGCTGCGCGTTCTCAAAACCGGAGGCCGATTGGTCATAGAAGAGCCGAATATCGACAAGTTCATCATAAAGTGGGTTGCTTTGGCAGAAAAATTATTTCTGATGCGAAGTCATTTTTCTTCTTCTGATGAGATTGTCGCGATGATAAAGGAGCAGGGATTTAATGCGTATGTTGATAAGGATGACCGCTTTTTTTTCTGGGTGGTTGTTGAAAAAAAATAATGCGGTAAAAAGAATGTTTTTTCTGATTCAGGTTACAAATCATCCGCCTCCCACCGCCGGGAAAATGCCGACCCTCTCACCACCTTTTAAAACAGCTGCAAGATCATGCTTAACACCGTCAATAAAAACAAGTTTTACCTCGTCTTCTGGAACACATAATTCTTCAAGCAGTGTTTTCACGGTTATTCCGGGTTTAACCGGATAGCTGTCCGAAGAAACCGGGGTAAATTTTTTCAGGGAGGCAAATAGGTTTATCGTAATATATACCGTCATTTTATTCGCCGTTGTTAAACACGCCCCCCACTCCACCTCAGCTTAGCCTTTAGAACATCAAAATAGTCTTGGCCGGGCAAGTTGATCATATTAATAGGATAAGGGCCTTTTTGGATAATGATGGTATGTGTTTCATTAATCTCAAGACCGGCCTGACCGTCGAATGTCAGCATGATATCTGACGATTTTTTTGCAAGTTTAATTTTTATACGTGCAGAATCAGGGATGATTAGAGGTCGGTTGGTCAAGGTAAAGGGACAAATTGGCGTCATGAGGATTCCGGGCACATTCGGATGGATAACAGGGCCGCCTGCAGCAAGCGAATAAGCGGTTGATCCGGTGGGAGTTGCAACAATCAGCCCGTCTGCACTGAAGGTGGTCAGATAGTGATCGTCGATATATGTTTCTATATGAGCGAGTCTGGCAAGTGCGCCCTTGTTGATGACAATGTCGTTCAACACGGTTTCACAGGCGAGTTCTTTTTCGTTACGGATGACTTTAACCAGAAGGCGCATTCTGGATTCGGTAAGAAACTGATTGTTCAATACAGCCTCGGCAGCAGAAAAAAGGTTGTCTTCTACTGTTTCGGCAAGAAAACCAACTTCACCGAACTTGACCCCTAAGATGGGTATGTTCTGATCTCCGATCCAGCGGACCGCACTCAAAAAAGTTCCGTCTCCGCCAAGCACGAAAACGCAAAACAGATCCGGCGGAGCAAAAGATTTGTCTCTGTCTAAAATTCTGCGTATTGGCGGCAGATTTTCTTTGCTGACCACATCTATATTTTTTGATCGGAGCCAATGTTCAAGTTCGTCAGCTTTTCTTTTGGCCTCAACATCTTCTTTTACGACAATTCCTATTTTTTTCAAAATAAAGGGCTACTCCTTGTTATTTGCATTCCTCTGTTCTGAATTCGCAGCACGTGCGGGTTCTTTTTCAGCAAAGGATTCAAATCTAATGGCATATATACTAACATCTTATCGAAACAGCAAGAAAATTCTGGGAGCGCCAAAGAGCAGATTTTCTAAACTTTAAAGGAGAGGATTTTCTTTCACTGAATTTCAGGGCAGGATAAAGTAGCTTTGGGAGACATGTGGATCACTCACCCAAATAGGCTTTTTTTACCTGCTCATTCTTGAGCAGTTCCGCCGAGGAATCGGCAAGAGCGATTTCGCCGGTTTCAATTACATATCCGCGGTGGGAAAATTGTAAAGCGAGTTGGGCATTTTGCTCTACCAATAGAATGGTCATGCCTTGTTCGTTGATCTGGCGGATAGTCTCGAAGATGGAATCGACAAGGATTGGTGCCAGGCCCAGAGATGGCTCGTCGAGCAAGAGAAGTCTGGGTCGTGCCATAAGGGCGCGGGCGATTGCCAGCATCTGCTGTTCGCCGCCGGAAAGTGTGCCCCCGTGCTGTTTGCGGCGCTCGCGCAGAACCGGAAAAAGCCTGAATATCCGCTCAAAGTCCTCTTTGATCCCATTCTTGTCCTTTCTTAGATAGGCACCCAAGTCGAGGTTCTCCATAACCGTAAGCAGCGGGAAAATCATCCTACCCTCCGGAACCTGGCAGATGCCCATCTGGACGATATTGTCAGGACGCACAGCGACAATCGACTGGCCCTGGTAGAGGACATTGCCTTCTACCGGAGTGAGAACGCCGCTGATGGTCATCAGTGTGGTAGATTTGCCCGCGCCGTTGCCTCCGATTAGACAGACGATCTCCCCCTCTTCCACTTCGATGGAGATCCCTTTGAGAGCGCGTATGTTTCCGTAGTAGGTTTTGACGTTATCCAGCTTAAGCAGCACCAGCGGCTCCTGTGCCCAAATAGGCCTCAATAACTTTAGGATTGTTTTGAACGTCCCGGGGTTCTCCCTCTGCCAGCCATTCACCGTGATTAATGACCACCACGCGTTCACAGACCCCCATAACTACTTTCATGTCATGTTCGATCAACAAAACCGTGATGCCTTTGTCCCTGATGCGGTGAATCAGGTCCATAAGATCTCGGGATTCCTGGGGATTCATTCCGGCGGCCGGTTCATCAAGCATAAGTAAGCACGGCTCGGTAGCCAAAGCCCTGGCGATCTCGAGACGGCGCTGGTCACCATAAGGCATGGAACTGGCGATTTCTTCACCACGGCCCTTGAGCCCGGCGAAATCAAGGAAATGGTTGGCACTTTCGGTAATCGCCTTTTCTTCTGCCTGCTGGGACTTGTTACGGAATACGGCGCCAAAAAAGAGAGACCTGGTTCGACAATGACGACCTATCTTGACATTATCGACCACTGTCAGGTTGTCAAAGAGCCGGATATTTTGAAATGTGCGGGCGATCCCCAGAGCAGTGATCGCCTCCGGCTTCCTACCGCCGATGGAGATGGTACGGCCTCCGTTGGCAAACACAATCTGACCCTCAGTCGGCTTCTCAATACCGGCTACGCAATTAAAAAGCGTCGTCTTCCCGGCACCATTCGGCCCAACAAGGCCGATGATTTCGTCTTTATTTATGTTAAAGGAGATATTATTTAGGGCCAACAGCCCGCCAAAGCTTTTATAAAGCTTCTTTATTTCTAAGATCGGTGTCATTGTTTCATGCCTACAGTAGCCTTAACTTTCTTTCTTTTGACCCGGCCTGCTCGCATTTTAGCGGCTACTGCCGGGATGGGCATCAGACCAGCCGGGCGATAGCGCATCATTAGAACCATAATAAGACCAAAGGCCAGGAAACGGACCTCCACCGGAAGACCTAATAAGGGCAGCACTTCACGAAGTACCTCGCTCATTGAAACCAGGACCATAGCGCCGACCATAACGCCCCATATATTGCCCATGCCGCCGAGCACGATCATGCACAATATCAAAAAGGATTCCCAAAACTTGAACATGTCCGGTGACAGGAAAGTCACCCATCTTGCAAAGAAGCTGCCGCCCACTGCGCCGAAGGCGGCGCTGATGGCAAAGGCGATGACCTTATAGCCCAGCAAGTTAACACCGCAGGAAACGGCGGCTACCTCGTCATCGCGAATGGCAAACCAGGCCCTTCCCAGACGGGAGTCTTGGATGCGATACATGACGAAGACAGTCACCAGGACCATGACGATAGCGAGATAATAGTACGGCAACTCACCCACAAACTCCCATTTAGGACCGCCAAAAAGCGAGAGATCGATCGACACCACATCAATGCCGGGAAGGCCCAGAGGTCCCCGTGTAAGCCAGATCTCATTGCTCAGAAAGAGTACCACCAGTTCTGAAAAGCCGAAGGTCACAATGGCAAAGTAGTCGCCGGTGAGCCTTAGGGTCGGCGCACCCAGTAAAATGCCCCAAATAGCCCCGTTTATGAAGGCTAAGGGAATAATCACCCAGTATGAAAGGCCAAAGTGATAGGTAAGTAGGCCCGAAGTGTAGGCCCCGATGCCGTAAAACCCGACATAACCCAGGTCCAGCAGTCCGTTGAAGCCGGGCACGATGTTTAACCCTAAGGCAAGAATCATGTAGAGTAAAATGAGGATAGCAATATGGAGCATGTAATCCGTTACAAAGGGGAAAAATGGCAGGATCAAGGCAAGAATCAACAGGCCGATTCTTATTTTAGCACCGCGGGTCAAGTTCTGTAATTTCAAATTATCCATCTCACATACTCTTTTTGGTTTCCTTGAGAACCTTGCCGAATAAGCCCGCAGGTATAAATATGATGACGATGATCATGACGGCGTAGGAGATGCCGTCCCGGTAAAGCGAGCTTAAATATCCCGCTCCAAATGCTTCGGCTAAACCTAACACAACCCCGCCTAACATGGCACCGGGCACCGAACCAATGCCGCCCAGAACTGCAGCGGCAAATGCCTTAACCCCGGCGACATAACCCATAGTTGGGTACAGCGAGTTATAGAAAGCAGCCACCATTATGCCCGCGGCCCCGCCTAAGGCCCCGGCCAAGGCGAATGTATAGGAGATTACCCTGTTGACGTTTATCCCGGTCAGGGCAGCCATGGTTTGATTCTGGGCCACGGCCCGCATTGCCTTGCCCCATCGGGTTTTTTTGATAATAAGGTTGAGGCCAACCATCATAACAATGGTTACGCCAAAGATAAAGAGATGAAACCAGGAGAGATTGACTCCGCCAAAGCTGACGGCCATTTTATCAAAATAGGCAGGGAGTGCCTCATTAGGGAATGGCTTGGGCCGGGAACCCCAGATGACCATGGCCAGGTTTTGAAGGAAAATCGACATTCCGATAGCCGTAATCAGCGCGGCCAGACGGGGTGATTGTCTCAACGGGCGATAGGCGACGATGTCCAACAACACACCGCAGATCGAGCAGCAGGCCATTGACAAAAAAAAAGCAACGTAAAAGGGCAATCCCAGGAGACTGATGAAAGTAACGGCGAAAAATGCGCCCAGCATGTAGATTTCGCCGTGGGCGAAATTGATGAGTAGGATAACGCCATAGATCATGGTATAACCCACTGCGATCATGGCGTATATTCCGCCTATGGTCAGTCCGTTGACAAGCTGCTGTAAAAACAAGGGTCTCCCATTAACGAACGGAAAGGCGCCGAAACCCGAAAATTTCGGCGCCCGTATTAGTTTATTCAGCTATTTAATAAGTTACTCGGCCGCTACGAACTTGCCGTTCTTAACCAGTTTAACGAAGGCGGGCTTGGAACAATCACCCTTCTTATCAAAGTACGTCAGACCGGTGATACCCTTGTAACCATTGCCTTCAGAGTTAATCGCAGCCAGGCCGTCTCGGATCTTTTTCCGGTCAGGACCGGTTTTGGCAATTACCTGGGCCAGGATACCCAAGCAGTCATAGGCATTGGCGCTCATCCAGTCCACATCACGGTCATAGGCCTTCTTGAAACGTTTCGCGAATTCCTTACCAGCCGGACCGGCAGCCTCGGCCAGGAACGGAACCGTGCAGTAAGTGTTTTCGGTCGCTTTACCCCCGATCTTAATGTAGTCGACGTTGTCAATACCATCAGCTCCGAATAGTGGGCCGTTGAAGCCCAGCTTGCGGGCCTGGCCGGCAATCAGGGCGCCTTCAGGATGGTAACCGCACAGGAAGATCGTCTCTGGCTTATCGCGCAAAAGCTTGGTCAACTGCGGGGTGAAGTCGGTCGTCTTGGCAACGTATGCCTCAGCGCCGGTAACCGTTACACCGCTTTTCTTGGCACCGGCCATAAAGGAGTCTTTGAGACCGATGGCATAGTCGTTGTTTTCATAGAAGATGGCTACCTTCTTCTTGCCCAGCAATTTTGGTACGACATACGAGGCCAGGTAACTGCCCTGAAAGTCGTCTGTGTAGCAATTCCGAAAGAACCAGCCTTTGCCCACATCGCCAATGGTCGGATTAGTAGAGGTGGGAGATATGGTGGGCATGCCGGCCCGAACATAGATGGGCATGGCAGCAAGGGTAGCGGAGGAGCACAGGTGGCCAATAACCGCCACGATTGATTTATCCGCTGCGAATTTAGAGCCGACCGTGCCGGCCTCCTTAGGTGCGCAGAGGTCGTCGCCCCAGACAAGTTCGACCTTCTGACCGTTGATGCCCCCAGCGTCATTGATCTCTTTGAGCTTGAGGTTGACGCCGGCCTTTATGTTGTCACCGTATGCGGCTAGATCACCTGTGAAAGGCGATGCAACACCGATCCTGATCTTGCCAGCCACCGCGCTAGTACTTATGCCGAAGACCAATAGCAGAGCCAGGACCAGACTCACAAACAAAAGAGCTTGCTTATTCTTCATGATGATTTCTCCCTTCCCTAAGTGTTAATGTGTCACAACAACCCGAAAAAACATAGGTTTTAATGAAAAACTCTTGCTTTTTATAAAAAAAATAATAAGCAAAAGGCATCCAAGTGTCAAGCACAATTTCCAATCGTGATTATAGAGCATGGATTGTAAGATGTCACTTTCAATGAAAAAAGGGCTTTGGTTCCAAAACCCCAGAAATTGGGCGAGGTTATATAAAATTTGCTCATTGACAAGGCGCTTATCTTTCGGTATTTGATTTTTAATCGTCTGCATCATAGGTATCATTGTCAATGCATCCCTGATGTTTCACTATATTGTGATTCATCCGAATACAATGCACAATGTAAATTTTTCGTTTTAACCACTTTCAAAAAGGGAATTCTTGTCAAACAACCCTTTTCTTTTAAAATCCCACGGCTCAAGCCGGATGCGTCCAGCCAAGTGATGCGGTGCAAGCATTAACCACCAATCAAAGGTATTGAAAATGAAAAAAATCACATTTGCACTTGCCGTTTTACTGGTTCTAATGCCATTTGCTGAAGTCGACGCCAAAACGTACAAAATCTCGATCAGTCAATTCGTGGAACACCCAGCCTTGGATGCAGCGTTGAAAGGTTTCCAGGATTACATGAAAGAAAACGGTGTCGATGTTGATTACAATGTGCACAATGCCCAGGCCAATATGGCGACGGCCGGTCAGATTGGTACCCAAATCATGGGGGAAAAGCCGGACCTGATACTAGCTATTGCAACACCCAGCGCCCAGACCTGTGCTCAAGCCCTAAAAAAAGCCCCACATATGAAGAATACTCCCATGCTGTTCAGCGCTGTGACCGACCCTTTGGTTGCAGGGCTAGTCAAAGATCTTCAGCAGCCGGGTGGAAACATTACAGGTGTGTCGGATATGTTGCCCCTGGACCAACACATGGCGATGGTGAAAAAGTTTATCCCGAGCCTGAAAATACTCGGAGTTATGTACAATTCCGGGGAAGCAAACTCTAGAAGCTCGGTGAAACTCTTACGAAAAGTGAGCAAAGAAATGGGATTTGAGGTGGTTGATGCCACAGTATCCAAAACCAGCGAAGTATACCAAGCCGCCAAGAGTCTTGTAGGGCGGGTGGATGCTGTATTCATCCCCACAGACAACACAGTGGTAGAATCGCTTGAATCGGCTGTCAAGGTCTGTGTTGAAAATAACCTGCCCTTGTTTGGTTCCGATGTCGATTCGGTCAAAAGAGGTGCGGTGGCCGCCATGGGTTTTGATTACTACAAGCACGGCCGGCAAACCGGCGCCATGGCCCAGCGGATTCTTGGCGGGGCACGTCCGGCAAACACCCCCGTTGAAACCCAGGAGGAACTCAAACTTCATATCAATCAAAAATATGCAAATCTCATGGACACCAAAGTCCCCGACGAGCTGTTAAAAGCCGCGGACAAGGTATATGAGTAAACGACCAACTGCAAAAACCCCGCATGCGGGACACACGGACTCCTTCTTTTTACGGCCGAAAGCCGTAAAAAGAAGGAGACGGCACGTCACCATTGTTTAAGTTTCGGTTTGCGTGGTTTACACGCGGTTTGTTTCGAAACAATTAAAGGTCTCGAGGAATTACTGGCATCATGACATGGTACGCTTTTCTGGGGGCTCTTGAACAGGGCTTTGTGTACGGCATCATGGTTCTGGGCGTCTATCTGACTTTCAGAGTTTTGGATTTCCCTGATTTAACCGTGGATGGGAGTCTCCCCCTTGGGGCTTCGGTGTCGGCCGTCGCCATCACACACGGCATCGGTCCGTTCGTCTCCCTGTTCATGGCAGTCTTTGCTGGTTTTCTGGCCGGAGTTGTGACCGCACTTTTGAACACCAAACTTAAAATCCTTCATCTGCTTGCTTCTATCCTGACCATGATTGCACTGTATTCCATCAATATCCGGATTATGGACGGACCCAATATTTCGCTGCTGGGAGTGAAAACCATACTTGACCCCCTGGAATCCCTCGGTTTGCCGGGTTACCTGGCTTCAACGTTCATGTTCGGTGCCATCTCAATCGGTATAACCGGAATGCTGATCTGGTTTCTCCACACAGAGCTTGGCCAGGCCATGCTGGCCACCGGTGATAATCCTCAGATGATTACCAGCCAGGGTGTCAACACGCACACGATCATCATCCTCGGCGTGGGCCTTTCGAATGCCATGGTGGCTTTCAGCGGTGCAATGATTGCTCAGAATCAGGGCGCTTCAGATGTTAATATGGGTGTCGGTACGATTATTGCGGGTCTTGCCTCTGTAATTGTAGGAGAAACCGTTTTCGGGAAAAAAAATGTCACCCGAGCCTGCGTGGCCGTACTCATGGGCTCTGTCATCTACAGGGTCGCCATTGCACTGGCCCTGGGGGTCAAGTGGGGTCGATTTGCATTTACACCCAGCGACCTGAATCTGATTACAGCTCTGCTGGTAATTGCTGCGTTGGTAGCGCCAAAAATCAAGGAAAAGTTACAAGTCAGATGATCGTCATCGAATCGATAACCAAGTATTTCGACAGGGGCAGCATTAACGAAGTGTTGTCTCTGAACAACATCAGTTTGACCATTGAGCAGGGAGACTTTGTTACAATTATCGGTTCCAATGGGGCAGGAAAGTCCACCTTATTAAACTGTCTTGCTGGCACCTGCTTTCCGGATGAAGGGAAACTGATATTCAACGGCACCGACATCACTCAATGGCCAGAATACAAACGGGCCCAACTCGTCAGCCGGGTGTTCCAGGATCCCCTGCTGGGAACATGTGGAACCCTTAGCATTGAACAGAATCTGGCCATAGCCAAAAAAAGAGGGCGGCGGCGGGGCCTGGGGATCGGCGTTAGAAGCAGGGATCGGCAGTTCTTTCGGGAAAAATTGAAAATTCTCCGTCTCGGCTTGGAAGAGAGGCTCCAGGACAAGATCCGCCTGCTTTCCGGCGGTCAGCGGCAGGCCCTGACCATGATCATGGCTACAATGGTCCGCCCGGATGTCCTGCTTCTGGATGAACACATCGCCGCTCTGGACCCGAAAACTGCCAACCAGATCTTAGAGTTAACCCGAAGTATTGTCGAGGATTTGGGACTGACCACCCTGATGGTAACCCACAATATGAATCAGGCCCTGATTTTCGGCAACCGGCTGATTATGCTTCACATGGGTGGTGTGATTCTGGATGTAAGGGGTGAAGAAAAGAAAGATCTCACGATTGGGGACCTGTTGGCCAGATTCTATGAAGTGCAGGGAGAGGACTTTTCCTTGGACAAAATGCTGTTGACCCAACCTTAGAACTTTACCACGATAAAAGATAGCTCACTACCGGGATGATTGCAATAATGGGCCAATGGCGACACACAAAATTAAACGTGTATTTCTGTGATGGAGAACCTTGATTCAGAAGGGCATATCGTAAACTCATTAATTTTTACAGCAAATAAGAGTAAAGAAGTTACCTCCAAAGTAAACAAAACTGCAATATTAATTGCGCTTGCTATATCTGGAAATCTAACCCGAAATCCGGATAAGATTCGAGTTCAGGCTTTCACCTTTTTTGCAGATCTTGAATACGCCGGCTGAGTTTGACAGGATAGGCGTTATGATCCTGAATCGACTTGTATCTGTCATCTAACGCGGCAAAGTTTTCTTTGAACTTTTCCTGAAGCATTTGAAGTTGAGGATGCGAACGCAATATTTTTCCGTTTCCCATAACCTTTTCCAGCAAGGGTTTTCCTTCAGCTATGATTTCGTCTCTTTGACCGATGATATCTTCCGAATAACGTCCATTTTGATCCGACTTTCTAAAAACCTGCTTTTCACCGGCCAGAGTTACTTTGCCCGGGCTCAGTTTCCTCACGTCGCGCCCTTTAAACCGGACCATCTTGTAGACAACATCAACAAAAGGAGCATCTGCGGAAACCCCGACTTTGGTCCCCACCCCAAATGCATCAATCAGGGCACCTTCCGAAATAACCTTGGCAATTTTAAACTCATCAAACCCGCTGCTGGCAAAAATCTTTACATCATAAAGACCGGCATCGTCAAATATTTTGCGAACTTCTCGACTGAGGCCCGCCATATCTCCGCTGTCAAGGCGAACCCCGATGAGTGTATGCCCTTTTTTTTGCATTTCTTTGGCGACGGCAGCGGCATGTCGCGCGCCCTCAACACTATCATAAGTGTCGATGAGAAATATTGAATGGTCAGGAAATGTATCTGCATACGCAAAGAAGGCATCAAGTTCCTTGTCAAAGGCCGAAACATAAGAATGGGCCATGGTTCCGGAGATGGGAATACCGTATATTTTCCCGGCCAAGACATTGCTGGTGGCCGCAAATCCGGCAATAAACGTGCTGCGAGCCACCTTGATTCCGGCATCCTGTCCCTGAGTTCTACGCAAAGAAAAGTCAATCAAGGGACGCCCTTCAGCGGCATGAAAGCATCGGGCCGCTTTTGACGCGATCATGGTTTGAAACCCGATGGTGTTCAACACAAAAGTTTCGATGAGTTGGGCCTCAACGATCGGCGCCGTCACTTCCATTACCGGCTCATTGGCAAAAAAGACCATGCCCTCCGGCATGGCATAAACGTCACCGGTAAAGCGGAGTTGCCTTAGGTAATCAAGGAAATGTTTCGAAAAACGACCGGTACTATGCAGGTAGCTTATATCCGGGTCAGAAAATCGGAACGAAGCCAGTTCATCCAACACCTGATCGAGACCTGCTGCCACAAAAAAATTGCGGGTGGCATAAACGTCTCGGATGTACAGAGAAAATGTTGCCGTATCAAATACCTGATGGGCAAAATAACTGGCCGCCATAGTCAATTCGTAAAGATCTGTAAACAGTGGGCCTGCTCGGTGGTGTTCTGTCATGAGACATCGGCTCCGTATATCTTTTCCATCCGTTTCAAACTGAATTGGTGCATCTCAGGATCAAAATCGGCAACCCCTTTGACGGGAACGCCAATTTTATAGTCCCGGTTGGCCAGCCCGCCCACGGTATCCATCACACAAATCGACGTGCAGACACCCACCACCTCAATTTCATCCACATCGTAAGCTTTGAGAACATTTTCAAGATCGGTTCCGTAAAAACCGCTGTATCGCTTTTTTGGAATCACCGTTTCACCGGCTTGAGGCGAAAGCTCAGGGATAACATCACAACCCCAGGTTCCTGCAACGCTGTGTTTGGGAAACTTCTCGAACTCTTTGTCATCTTCATCATGCGAATCCTGAAGATATATCACAAGATCCTTGCGATTTCGATAACCCGTCAGTCTCTCTTGGATAAAGGGAACAATCGATCTCGCCGTGTCGCCACAATAAAGCGCGCCCTTTTCATCCACAAAGTCGTTTAACATATCAACGATGATCAATGCTTTTTTGGGCATTCCTGCCTCCTTTTTGGTGGATGATTTTTATATTAAAATATGAGCCTGAAATTTCAAGGAAATTTTGATAAGGTTGAACATTCTTGACTATTTGCGTAATTTAAGGTTATTTGTTTAACTATTGCTTTTAGGAAAATGATTTTTTGAATATATTGTGTTCTTCATGAGATATCCGAACGCCCTATTAGAAAATATGGAACATATGAATTTGCAGAATGAAATTTATAGAACACATTGTCAATTTTTTTTTGAGGCAGTTCGAATATCTCTTCGCACCTTTTTTTTTATTCTGTGCTTTTTAATTTTCCAACTTCACCCAACTGCATGCATGTCAAAAAAACTTCCGGTGATTGCCAGCATTTACCCCATTGCCGACATGGTTCAGCAGGTGGGCGGTGATTATGTTGATGTAACTTTTGTTCTGCCGGCAGGTGCAAGCCCCCATACCTTTGAACCCAAGCCAAGTCTTGTAAGGACATTTTCTTCTGCACGCATTTTCTTTATGATCGGCGCCGGGCTGGAATTCTGGGCCGACAAATTCGTCAAGCTGGCTGGATCAGAATTAATGACGGTGGTTTTATCTCAAGACGTCGATCTGATAGAAACAACCGACCATGATCATGAAAACCACCATCATAAAAAGGGAACGACGGTTTCAGAAAACAAACCGATGGTTGCCAATCCCCACATATGGCTCGACCCTGTCATTGCAAAATCGATGGTCAATAAAATTACAACTGCCCTTTGCGAAGTTGATCCGCAGAACGTATCGTATTATAAACAAAGAAGCCTGGATTATTTACAAGCGCTTGATAAACTCCACCAGATGATTCAAGGAACGGTTTCTAACTTTAAAATGAAAAAATACATTGCCTTTCATGCGTCGTGGGATTATTTTGCCAGACGATATGGCCTTGAATCTTTGGGCGTCATTGAAGCGGCGCCGGGCCGAAATCCGACACCGATACAGATTAAAAATATCGTAGCGATGATTAATAAATATCATATTCGAGCCGTATTCGCCGAACCGCAGCTTAATTATCAGGCAGCGAAAGTCATTGCCAGAGAAGCGGATGTCAAGGTCCTTTTGCTTGATCCCATGGGAAATCCCAAACAAAAATACGGCAACACCTACATGGATCTTATGAAGCACAATCTAAACATATTGCAGGAGGCCATGAAGTGAAACATACGGCCATAGATACGAAAAATGATAAAGAACCCATTGTGGAATTGAATGATGTATGGGTGGCATACGATGGCAAATGGATTCTAAAATCCATTTACTTTAACTGCTATCCCGGTGAAATATTCGGTATCGTCGGCCCTAACGGCGGCGGCAAAACCACTTTGCTGAATGTTATTCTTGGACTTGTGAGCCCCCAAAAAGGCTCTGTTCAATTATTTGGAAGCCAACCCGACAAACAAAGCAGGCTGGAGGTCGGGTATCTTCCCCAGATTTCCCATGCAGACCAATCCTTTCCGGTTACTGTCCTCGATGTCGTTCTCATGGGCCTTTATAGTCGTATCGGCCTTTTCCACAGGCCGGACCGTAACAGCAAAAAGATTGCCATGGACCTGCTTTCACAGATAAATATGGCTGACCATGCAACAAGACCCTTTGCCGTGCTTTCAGGCGGACAACAGCAACGGGTCAACATCGCACGGGCAATGGCTTCAAAACCGAAACTTTTAGTCCTTGATGAGCCTTCAACCGGTGTCGACAGCGTGGCTCAGGAAGATTTCTATGAACTTTTGGCAAAATTTAGAAATGAGCAAGGCATATCCGCAATCATGGTGTCACACGATATCGGGGTTATTACTTCCCATGCAGACCAGGTTGCGTGTCTGAATGTTGAGCTTCACTATCATGACGAGCCGGACTTCTGTTTTTCGCCGGATATAACAAAAAAGGTTTTTGGAAAAGACCTTAAAGTTATTGTTCATGATGATAAATGTGCAACCTGTTATCACAGGCATCAAGACCATGATTGATATGTTCAGCCTTCAATTTATGCAAAATGCCTTTTTGGCGGGAATGATGCTCAGCTTCGTTCTGGCGGTGGTTTCATTTTTCGTCGTGTTACGTCGTTTGTCCTTTATCGGCGTCGGTGTGGCACACTCGGCCTTCGGCGGTGTAGCTTTGGGGGCGCTTTTGGGGATATCTCCAACACTTACTGCCATCGGTTTCGCCGTGGTCGTATCCAATGCCATTGGTTATATCGGAAAAAAGGGGCACCTGGGCACGGATACCGCCATCGGCATATTTTTCCCTTTAGCAATGGCTATGGGCGTTATTTTTATCGGCATGTCGGATCAATACAACGTGGATCTTTTCGGTTATCTTTTCGGCAACATTCTGGCAATTACCCGGCAGGATTTGATTATCACTGCAGTACTTGGGGGACTGGTACTTCTTTCAACTGTGCTGTTTTTTAAAGAATTACTGTTTGTTGCCTATGATCGGGAAGTTGCTTTTGTCAGTGGAATGCCGGTCGCCTTTCTTGATCATTTTTTCCTGACCATCCTTGCCCTGTCCGTGGTGATCAGTATGAAAATTATCGGAATCATCCTTGTTTCCGCACTCCTGGTGATCCCTGGCGCGGCCGCTTCACAGATAACCCATCGTTATAATTCCATGATCGCCGTTTCAATACTCATCGCACTGATATCCACCAGCGGCGGCCTCATTATCTCTTATTATGCCGACCTGCCGTCCGGCGCAACGATTGTTACATTGGCATCTCTTATTTTTTTTGCAACATTTACGGTGGGTCAAACACGCAAATAGTTAGTGTCCATCCATAAATGGCCCTTTTTGTCCTGCTCGGCGTTCTCCGCGGGTTTCCGGCGGCGGCGTACAGACGTACGCCTTCCTGTCCCGTGAGCGGGGACCGCAAACCCTTGTGCGGCCTTGATCAGAACAAAAATTGCTCATTTCTAAATTGGACACCTATTGTGTTCATTTTGAATTCATGGATGGACACTATTTAAAATTTCGACTGAGGGGAAAGAAAATAAAAACAATGGGGAGACGTCCGGGGTTAAGAATTTTCAGCAAACAGGAATGAAATTGCGTTTCGTCCTTTTTCTTTTGAAAGATACATGGCCTGGTCAGCTCTTTTTATAAATGCTGACAGCGATTCTTTATTATGATATTCCGTCACACCGACACTGACGGTAACGGTGACAACATTTTCGGGTTCCGGAAAAAACTTTTCGAATTCCACAGCGGTTTTAATCCTGTAGGCGACATTATTGGCCTCTTCAGCAGTGGTCTCCGGAAGAATAACCGTAAATTCTTCACCGCCATATCTATAGGCGGAATCCATTGTTCTAAGACATGATTGGATGATCTGTCCTATTCTAACCAGAACTTTGTCGCCTTCAAGGTGACCGTATGTATCGTTGTACACTTTAAAGTTATCAATATCTAAAAGCAAAAGCGCAAGGGGGTGACCATACCGGCTACAGCGACCAATCTCTATTTCCAGCAAATGATAAAAATGTCTTAAATTGTATAATTTGGTGAGGCCATCTGTTATTGCAAGATTTTCAAGCTTGCTGAGAATGCGGTTGCGCTCCTTGGTGAGTCGTCTTTCTTTTAAGACTCTTTTCAATCTCAGTAACAGTTCCTCAAAACGAAATGGTTTGAAAACAAGATCGCTGGCACCCTTATTAATTGCTTCTTCATAAGAATAATTCTCACTGTAACCCGTCATTACAATGACATCGATATCGTAATTTTGTTTGATTTGAGATGTAAGTTGAAGACCATCCTTGCCGGGAAGCAAAATATCGGTTATGACAATTTGAATAGTGCCTGATTTTATTATTTCAAGCGCCTCTTCGGCACTGGGAGCTGAGAAGGTTTCGAAGTATGATTTTGTAAAGAATTCATGTATGGAATTCCTAATGGCATCATCATCTTCAACAATTAAAATGTGTTCACCCATTTCTATTTATCTCATCCTATTCTTTTTCATCCAAAGAGATATATCGGCACTTTTAGTATCAGGGTTGACATATTTATTATCATTTTGATAAAAAATTGCTCCTTGATAAAGTGTCGCAAGCATATGAAACCTTATAAAGGCTTTTAACATAACTTGAAAGAAAGATGGTGTCAACAGGCTTTTGAACGATGCCGGACACAGAAAGATACGTAAAAAATAAAATGAAAACCATAAGAAATTTCAGCATTGTAGCTCATATTGATCATGGCAAATCGACCCTTTCGGACCGCCTGATCCAGATGACCCATGTTGTCCTTGATCGTGACTTTAAAGATCAGATATTGGACAACATGGACATTGAACGGGAACGGGGTATCACCATAAAAAGCCAGACCATCTGCCTGCCGTATACGGCCAAAAACAATCAATCCTACTCTTTAAATCTGATAGACACCCCCGGCCATGTGGATTTTACCTATGAAGTGTCACGGGCGCTGGCCTCTTGCGAGGGCGCTTTGCTCCTCATCGATGCCAGTCAGGGCGTTGAAGCCCAAACCCTTGCGAACTTGTACCTCGCTCTTGAACACGATCTTGAAATCATTCCGGTAATTAACAAAATTGATCTTCCTTCAGCCGATATCGATCGGGTCAAGGAACAGATCGAAGACGACTTGGGACTTGATCCTGAAACAGCGTTACTGACATCCGCAAAGGAAGGGATCGGCATTGAAGAGGTGCTGGAAGGGGTAGTGAATCGTCTCCCCCCGCCATCCGGTGATCCGGAATTACCACTCAAAGCATTGATTTTTGATTCCCACTATGATTCTTTCCGGGGAACGATTGTTCACGTCCGGGTTTTCCAGGGAACCGTAAAACCGAAAGATGTCATTTTTTTTATGTCCAATAAGGCCGCTTATAAGGTTGAAGAAGTTGGCATCTTTCAAATCGAACGCATTCCTAAAAAAGAGCTTTCAGCAGGAGAAGTCGGCTATATTATCGCAGGAATTAAGACCGTCAGCGATACCCGCTGCGGAGATACCATCACCCTAAAACATCGTCCCTGTGATGCCCCTATGCCGGGTTTCAAGGAAACAAAACCGGTGGTATTTTCTTCGATCTATCCGGTGGCTTCCGACGACTATGAAGACCTGGCTGTCGGCCTGGAAAAGTTGAAGCTCAATGACGCTTCCCTGATTTATGAAAAAGATACGTCGGTGGCGTTGGGGTTTGGGTTTCGTTGCGGCTTTTTAGGCCTCCTCCATCTGGAGGTTGTTCAGGAGCGCCTCGAGCGTGAATACAATCTTTCATTGATATTGACGGCGCCTTCGGTCCGATACGAGTTAATCATGAATGACGGATCCTCAAAGATCATCGACAACCCGGCATTGTATCCGGATCCGACAACCATTGAACGCACAAAAGAACCGTTTATCCGTGCGGGAATCATCATTCCGGATCGATATATGGGCGCAATCATGAAGCTGTGTCTGGATAACAGAGGAATTAACAAAACATATCAGTATTTAACCAATAATCGTCTGGAAATGATATTTGATCTTCCACTGGCAGAAGTCATTTACGATTTTTATGACAAGCTCAAATCCGTGACCCAGGGATACGGCTCCTTTGATTACGATATCATCGATTTTAGAGAAACCGATCTGGTCAAATTTGACATATTGATCAACGGGGAGCGCGTTGATGCGCTTTCTCAGCTTGTTCATCGAGACCGGGCGGTGGATCGCGCAAGACGCGCCTGCGAAAAACTTCGCGAGGAAATTCCAAGACAGATGTTTAAAATAGCCATTCAGGGGGCCATCGGCGGAAATATTATTGCCCGGAAGACGATTTCACCCTTTAGAAAGGATGTCACTGCAAAATGCTATGGCGGCGACGTCTCACGAAAACGAAAGCTTTTGGAAAAGCAAAAAAAAGGAAAAAAACGGATGAAAATGGTGGGGCAGGTCATGATTCCACAGTCTGCATTTCTCTCGGTTTTAAAGTCGGACACCGATTAGAAGTTAAAAGTGAGCTAAAGTTTGAAGTGAACTAAAGTTTTAGAAATCGACACAGGAAAGATCAATGAATGAAAACTAAGGAGGATGTATGGGCAGAACCATCGCTGAAAAAATTTTTGACGCTCACAGGGTTGATCATCCCGAGAAAGACATTCATGTCATTCGGTTGGATGCGGTATTCTGTCATGAGATCACAACCCCGGTCGCCGTCAATGATCTTGTCAGCCGAGGCAAAGACAGGGTATTCGATCCCGATAAAATCAAGGTTGTCATTGATCATGTTTCACCGGCAAAAGATTCGAAAACCGCCATACAGGGAAAAATCCTGAGGGAATGGGCCAGGCGACACAACATCCGGGATTTTTTCGATATCGGCAGAAATGGTGTCTGTCATGCCCTTTTCCCGGAAAAGGGATTTGTACGCCCCGGGTACACGGTGATCATGGGGGATTCTCATACCTGTACCCACGGTGCCTTCGGCGCATTTGCCGCCGGCGTTGGAACAACGGATCTCGAAGTGGGAATTCTCAAGGGCGTCTGTGCCTTCCGTTCCCCGTCAACCATAAAAATCGATATCGCCGGCCGGTTGCCCGACGGTGTTTTTGCTAAAGACGTGATCCTTTTTATCATCCACCGGCTGGGGGTTAACGGCGCCACCAATAAAATTTTGGAATTCACCGGCCCGGTGGTCGATGCCATGAGTATGGAATCGAGGATGACGCTCTGCAATATGGCCGTTGAGGCCGGTGCAACCTCGGGTATATGCAATCCCGACATGACCACCGTCGAATATCTCTGGGAATTCATCCAAGACGACCATGCAGATAAAGAATCCGCCCTGGCAACGTTTGAAAACTTTCATTCAGATCCTGACGCCCGATATGACCAAATCATTGAACATGATGTCAGTCGATTAGAACCCATGGTGACCTTTGGTTATAAACCCGATCAGGTCAAGCCTGTAAAAGAGATGGCATCCACCAAGGTTGACCAGATCTATATCGGATCCTGCACCAATGGAAGAATCGAAGACCTCAGGGTTGCGGCACAGGTGCTCAAGGGGAAAAAGATCAGCGATTCGGTAAGGGGCATTGTATCTCCGGCAACACCCAAAGCTTTTCGTCAGGCAATGGAAGAAGGTATTCTGAAAACATTTATGGATTCCGGATTTTGTGTCACGAATCCGACCTGCGGGGCTTGCCTGGGCATGAGCAACGGCGTTCTGGCAGAAGGCGAAGTCTGTGCATCCACGACAAACAGAAATTTTAACGGCCGCATGGGCAAAGGCGGGATGGTCCACCTGGTAAGTCCTGCGACAGCCGCAGCCACAGCCATTGCAGGTTTGATCACAAATTCAGAATTATACAAGGGGTAACCATGAAAAATTTCAGTGGAAACGTACTCTTTCTTGACCGGTCTGACATTAATACAGACGAAATCATTCCTGCAAAATATCTCACGGAAATTTCCAAGCAGGCATTGAAACCCTATCTATTAGAGGATATCAAACTGGAAGGATTCAACCCACAACGTGACGTTAAAGGAAAACATGTCATTATTACACGGGCGAATTTTGGGTGTGGCTCTTCAAGAGAACACGCACCATGGGCACTTGAAGCCAACGACATCCATCTGGTTATTGCTGAAAACTTTGCCAGAATTTTCAGACAGAATATGTTCAACTGTGGAATGATAGCGGTGGAACTCTCCGGTCAGACCATCGATGATATTTTTAAAGAATTTTCCGGCAAAGAAACGCATCTTGAAACAAATTTTGAAAACAATGCGTTTATCATTACAACCGATGGTCTTCATAAAGAAGTATCTTTTTCAATTTCCGATTTTGACCGCGCCCTGGTCATGACCGGCGGATGGGTGGAGTACGCGGATGCTAAGTATTGACGGTATGTATTCAGGGGCCAGAGTTGGTAATAATCGCATTAGATAGACGACATAATCTCTACTAATTGAAATGTTACCGAAGCCTTCTCAAAAGTGCCTAAAGTTTGAAGTGATCTAAAGTGCCTAAAGTTGAGGTAGCGCTAACGCGCTGTCATTATAATATAACTGGCTAAAAAATTTCTTAACCCCGACCCTTGACACCTAGCCTCTGACCCCCGACCCCTGACACCTGAAACCCGAGCCCTGATCCCTGCAAGCTGTTACATTATTACTTTATTGATAAGGGTGCCGATATTTTCAATATAGCATTCAACCACGTTGCCCGGCTTCAAGACCACCGGGGGATCTCTGAATATTCCCACGCCGGCCGGTGTTCCGGTTGAAATGATGTCACCGGGAATAAGGGTGATATCCTCGCTGATATCTTCTATAATGGTGGAAATATCGAAAATCATATCCCGTGTATTTCCATCCTGCATGATTTCACCATCGACCTTGGCGGTGAGTCTTAAATTGTTCACATCCCCGATCTCATCGGGTGTAACAATAAAAGGTCCGACAGGTGCAAAGCCGTCAAAGGATTTTCCTCTGAACCACTGGGAGTCTGAAAACTGGGCTTCTCGCCCGGAAACATCATTCATAACGGTAAAGCCTGCGATGTAATCCAAGGCCTTAACCCTGGATATTCTTTTTCCCTCCTTTCCGATGATGATCGCCAATTCCACCTCCCAGTCAATCTGTCCACTGCTTTTAGGTAGTATAATGGGATCAAACGGACCGTTCAAGGTATTGGGTGTTTTGCAGAATATCAGAGGCTTTTCCGGATTTTCAAACCCCCCTTCTTTGGCATGCTCGGCATAATTTTTCCCAAGGCAAATGATTTTAGAAGGACCATGGATCGGGCAACCGATTCGATCTTCAAAGGTCTGGCCGGGGTCGTTAATTTCAGCGATCTTTTCCAGCCAGTTTTCCCTAAAAAACACTTCCCCGATATCGGGAATCTCAGGAAATATCTTTTTTAAATCAACGATGTTGCCATCTTTCCACAGACCTGGTTTTTCTTTTCCTTTTTCACCAAATCGAACAAGTTTCATTCGTTGTCTACCCTTTCTTTTTTTCCGTCCTTATAGCACTTCTTTCCATACCAGTCCACCTGTCGGCACAGACCCCGGATAATATTGACCTCTTTCGCTCTGAGTTGCAGACGGGTAAAAAAACGGCGGAAATGATTCAACCAGTAATCCGGATTTTCAGAATTAATATAGCTGATTCTAACCAGGATATCTTTAAGTTGATCATACATCCCGTCAAGCTCATGTCTGCTGGCCATTCGAGGCGTAAATTCTTCATTCGCCTCACCACCGGCAATAAAGATCTCATAGCACAGAATCATTACCGACTGGGCCAGATTCAAAGAAGAAAATTCAGTTGTGGGGATATTGACAAGGGCATGACAGTACCGGATGTCCTCATTGGAAAGTCCTTTGTCCTCGGGGCCAAAGAGTATGGCAATGCGATTCTTTACAGAAATTGGAATTAAGTTTCGAGCAAGTGTCAAAGGCGTATGGACAACCTGCCGCTGTCCCCCAAGCCGCGCCGTTGTTCCCACAACATAATTAAACGAGGAGAGTGCTTCTTTCAAATCCGGATAGAATTTGCTTTTTTCGATAATATCCGAAGCAAAATGGGTGGCCAGTTTCAGCGCTTTAGACAGGTCAAAGTTTTGAGGATCAACGATCACAAGCTGCCGGATGCCCATATTGCGCATGGCGCGAGCAGCAGCCCCGATATTTTCAGAATACCGGGACTGCAGAAGCACAATGCTGATGTTATCTAGATTAACCCTATCGGACATTAGTGGATAAGTTCAAATCTATTGAAGAAATAACCGATTTCAAAGGCGGCAGTTTCGGGGGAATCCGAACCGTGAACGACATTTTTCTCAATGTCTGTTGCAAAATCTTTCCGAATGGTACCTTCAGCCGCTTCCTTATAATCCGTGGCGCCCATTATGTCCCGGTATTTGGCGATGGCGTTTTCACCTTCAAGGACCATGACGACAACCGGTCCGGATGACATGAAATATGTCAGGCTGTCAAAAAACGGTCGCTCTTCGTGTACTGCATAAAAACCTTCAGCCTGGGTTTTGTTCATTTTCAACATTTTCATAGCCACTATTTGGAGTTTGTTGCTTTCCAATCGTTGAATCACTTCACCGATGATCCCCCGTGCAACACCATCGGGTTTGATAATAGACAATGTTTTTTCCATGATGTTTGGTTTCCTTTTTTTATATTCCTGTCATTATTTGAAATTCTCAGTTTAGGTTTGATTAAAGTTATGGTCCCTGTGCGATACCAAAACGCGGGTTCCAAGTCAACATTGATGCGTACATTATATCGTTACATATTTTATATGAGACCTTTGAAAAATGCTCATTTTGCAAAGGTCTCTATAGGTTCAAAAGTGCATCCAACACCGGCTTGATTTTCATCCGGTGTTCAGGCGGCACCATCAATACCTTAATCTTAAGATTGGGAACAAGATCAGCACCAGGACAGTTTAAGGTGTTCATCTTGTAATTGCCACGATTCTCTTTGGATGCCATCAACAACAGAACATCTGCAAAATTACCTGAAAAACCCATGGAATCGATATGTTCTACGAATTGCATAAATAGCGTATTCAGTGTCATGGCAAAAGGATCGACTTCGGCATACCCCGCTTTGCTGCAATCATGCTTTGAAATAAAACACCGGCACCCAAACGGCCGAACCTCATAAATCGGACATAAATTACCTTTCAACAGCGGGCAATTTTTACTTGAATATTTCTTTTCCTCCTCCGGCGGATCGTCCCCTTTCATGCAAAGATCTGCGAGTCTATTGGTGGTGATTTGGAGCTTAAAACGGTTTTTGGATATTTTTGACTGAATATTTTTAAATAAATCCGCCTGACCCTTTGAGATCATATGACTTGCGATAAGATATCCCTCGAGGGTTGTCATGGTCACATCGGGGGTGCAGCACGCTGCACAATATTGTTTGCAGGCCACATCCAGATTTTTTACAACATCGTTATAAAGCCCGTAAATTTTGTTTAAAACATTTAACCTTTGCTCCAAATACATTTGATCTTTCCTGGCCAAATTTCTCAGATTTAGCTGAACGTTTATCGAGTTCGCCGGTCGTAAGATCCCGCCTTTCGGGGAGAGACAAGACATGAGTTTAACAATTATTCGTCATAAAAATATTTTTTGATAATCATATTGAGCTCTTCTACAAGCCCTTCATCCTCTCTTCCTGCATAATTTTCATATATCGATTTTGATATCGATTCAAACGCATCAACATATTCAGGATCAAAGTGATTGCCCCTTCCGGCCCTGATAATCTCCATGGTCTCATCATAAGAAAGCGGCTCTTTATACGGCCGACGGGAACCCAATGCATCGAAGACGTCGGCTATTGCAAAAATCCTGGCGATGATAGGAACCGTTCCTCCTTCTATTCCACTATCGTACCCACTGCCATCATATTTTTCATGGTGATAACCAACCACGTCCACCGCTTCTTTAATCCATTCAGCTTTATTTACGATATCAATCCCGTAGGCGACATGCTTCTTCATCACTTGAAATTCATCTGTCGTCAAACGCCCGGGTTTATGCAAAATTTCATCTTCAATACTGATTTTTCCCACATCATGAAGGAAAGCGCCTTTTATCAATCGCCTCACGTCATCTTTGGGAAGGCCGCATGTCTCGGCAAGCTTAACGGAAATAATGGTAACTCTGTAGTTATGAGAGTCTGTATCGCTGTCCCTTTTGGCAACCGCGCTTCCCAAAACTTTCAGAATTTCAAGATTGGCTTCAAATAGTCTCGCCGACAATGAAGACACGCGATTCAATAGATGGATAATAACCGGGTAAAGCAAACCCGTCGTTACAAGCACAATAAATATGGCCAACAGTGCTAAATTAATTGCTCGTTTTCGCAGACTATTTATAGTATCAGGAAATACGGCAAACATAGTCTCCCCATAGGCGGACAGTTCATCCAAACTGTTTTTGATGGGTGAGATGATCTTCACATGCGGGATTCCCTTAAGCTTAATAACGTTAATTTTCATGTTTTTATGACTAAGAAGATCGCCTGGTGCTTGCTCCGCCAACTTCTCAACCCATTCGATGTGTTCATATGTATTATCAAAAACTTGTGCAATCCGCTTTTCATTAAGATCATAAATACCAATCCAGACAAACAGACCGAGTTCAAAATTTCGACGTTCACTCATGATTTGTTCCAAATGACGTTGAATCGCAGATGGTTTTAAATCATTTGGATCATCGAATAGATCTCGGATTTGATCGTTCAACATCTTGAAGCCGTTTTCCGTTCGCTGCAAAATTTCCCGGCCGATGTCTTTTTTCCCATACTGCCAGGCACCGAACCCGAATAGAACCGAGATAATAAACGCTGTCACGCAAATGCGAAGGATGAGATTTCTGTGAACGGCCCGAGGATTCATGTGGTTCATTAACAAATGTTCCTTATTTTAAGCCTATTGATTCGACGTTGGTATTTAAAAGCTGGCAAGCTTTTCTTTGCATGAATAATTAGCCCGATTTTCTAAACCTAAACAATTGAATCCATATCACATTATCACTTCCGGGAAGACTCTTTCATAAGTAAATAGAAAAATCCCACCAGAAACAAGTTTATCACCGCTGTGATCAAGAATCCGCTTTCAAAGCCGATTTTCCGAATAATCGGTCCCATGGAAGCAGAGCTTATCATCATCCCAAAATAGATGCATGTATTATATCCGCCCATTGCGAGTCCTCGGGATTCAACAGGAACGACTTCAGCAATAAGCGCGCCGATGGAAGTAAATGCCAGTCCCATACTGATTCCGAATGCAACGGCAAATGATACAAAATGAATCAACCGCGTGGATATTCCAAAACCCGCCATGGAAGCGGCAAATCCAATAAGCCCTATAACAACTAGAGTGCTTCGATTCTTTACTTTATCGCTCATATGACCAAAAGGAATTCGAGATATTGCATTACAGATTCCCTGAACTGCAAAAACAAGACCGATTTGCCATATGGTCAGGTTTTGATTTTGAGCGTGAAGGGGAAGAAACGTAATGAACATTCCAAGAGCGAAACACCCTCCAAGGGTCACAAGCCAGCAACTCAAGAGAGGACGATTTTTCAAAAGTCCTTTCATAATGACCGACGTTTTCTCTTTTTTGGGTCTTTCAGCGATAATAAGATGGGTTGGCGGCAAGAAAAAGACGACCACCCAAAAGGTCAAGAAAATGATGATACCGGAAATGAAAAACACCTGAAGAAACCCTCTTTCTTCGGCAATGAATCCGCCAATGGCGGGGCCCAAACTCATTGAGGTGTAAAGGGCTGTTGTATACCAACCATATGAGCGTCCTAAATGAGTGGTGGGGGAAAAATCAGCTACAAAGGCCATCATCGTCGGACCGAATGCTGCCACTCCGGCACCGAAAAAAAGATAGATCCACAAGAGTTGCATCGGCGTTTTGCTAAAATAGAGCAAAAATGAAGTGACGGTCAGCACAATAAGACCCATAGATGCAAACAGTTTCCGTCCAAAGCGGTCAGAGAGGATGCCCAATGGCAAAGACAATATTCCGGCCGTAAGCAAAAAAGCAGAATTGATGATGCCGATTTGAACGGTATCCGCACCGATAGATTTTGCATAAAGTGGGACCACAGGAAGGCGCATGTTCGAACCCAGATAACCGGCAAAGGCAACACCGCAGCAAATAAACAGTAAAGTACCATAAGACAGTGGGCGCAACTTACTTTGGACAGCGGTCTTCATGTAATCTCCGAATATAAAGCATTGCGATTAAACGCTAAGCCAAATATATTGACTTTATTGAGGGCAATCAGTAGTTTTTATCAAAGTAAATTTATAAAACTATCGCAAACAGTTAAAAGATCACATTACAGGGAGGATCCCATGAAAAGCAACGTCTATTTTATCGATTTAAGGGCGTCGGCCAAAGAAAATCTCGTAGACAAACTGGCAAGGCTTCTGGATACGGCAGGCCTCTCCGAAACCGTTAAGGAACGGGAGCTTGTTGCAGTGAAGCTTCATTTTGGAGAAAAGGGGAATACCGCCTTTATTCGGCCGGTATTTATTCGAAAGATTGTAGAATCCATTAAAAGTATCGGCGGATATCCGTTTCTGACCGATGCCAATACCTTGTATGCCGGAACTCGAAGCGATTCCCCCCATCATCTCACCACGGCCATCCAAAACGGTTTTGCCTATTCAGTCGTGAATGCGCCCATTATCATCGCCGACGGATTGAGGGGTAAAAGCGAAACAGCCGTCACCGTCAACCAGAAAAATTTTAAAAAAGTGTACATCGGATCTGATATTTGTGAAGCCGATGCCTTGATATCGGTGGCACACTTTAAAGGGCATGAACTTTCGGGTTTTGGGGGTGCCATTAAAAACTTGGGGATGGGATGCGCTTCACGGAAAGGAAAGCTGGCGCAACACTCCACCGTTGCACCCAAAGTGGTCAGGAAAAAATGCGTGGGCTGTGGGGACTGTCTTCCCCACTGTTCCCAAAAAGCCCTTTCGCTGAAAAACGAAAAGGCGGTGCTGAACGCCAAAAAGTGCATCGGGTGTGGTGAATGTATCCTTATCTGTCCCAACAGCGCCATTGAAATTGAGTGGAACCAGGCCATACCAACCTTTCTCGAGAACATGGTGGAATACACCATGGGCGTTTTAAAAAATAAAACAGACAAATTGTTGTCTGTAAATTTTATCACCCAGGTATCCCCGGCATGCGACTGTTACGGCCACAATGATGCACCCATCGTCAGAGATATCGGCATCGTTGCTTCCAAAGATCCGGTGGCCATTGACCAGGCGTCCGTGGATCTTGTGAACCAGGAAGAAGCCCTTCCGGGATCATGCCTTGAGGTCAATACTGAAAAAGGCGGGGATAAATTCAGGGGGGTTTACCCGAATGTCGACTGGACCCTTCAACTGGACTATGCCGAAAAACTTGGACTCGGAAGCCGTAACTATGAGCTGACAAAAATATAACCCATCCGGAAATTTACGATTTTGCAGCTCTTCCTCATGTTCTTTGTACTCATTTAGCCCACAGGGTGAAAATTTTCGGGTTAGGGCGCTATCTCATAGGCGATGTTGACCTGAACCCGAATACGACTCTCCCCGATCTCCATGGGCGGCGCCATTGTGCCTGCGTCTGCCTTCATCTCGGCTGCTCGTAACATATGAGCCCGGGGCTGCACAGAAATCGGCTGTGTGCTGAGTGAAACAATTCGTTTTAGTTTCACACCCGCGGCCTCGGCCAATGTTTTTGCCCGTTCCACCGCTTCCTGTGTTGCCAATTTTAACGCCTTTTTTTCTAATGCCGATTTATCTTTGAGATAAAACTGAATACGTTGAATCGTGTTGGAACCGCTTTCAAGGGCTTTTCCAACAATCTGGGAAACATGGTTGGATAAAGGTTGGGTCTCCAATCCTTCCAGCGTCACCACAATGGCATTGTTGACTTCATAACCTTTTATCTTGGGTGGCCGGGCTTTATAATCCCTTTGGGGCGTAACACGATAATTGGATGTCTCGAGTTTAAGATCTTTAATGTTCAACCCATTGATGGCCGTTAGCACTGCTTTTGTTTTGTCCGCATTTTCCGAACTTGCCTCTTCCAATTTCCGTCCCTCTGTCACAACGGCAATGAAAATTTTTGCTGAATCGTTCTGCCCCATGACTTCGGCTGTACCTTCGGTAAGAATTAGATTACGATCTGAATTTGCAGGACATTTGGCAAACACAGAATTCGCCACAAGACAAAAACATGCCATTAAAACCAAAATAAATGCTCTTTTCATCACTTCCTCCATTGATTTACTAAAGTATATTATGAACCCGTGTCATGAAAAATTTAAAAAAATAGTGGCATAGTCCTTTGAAACAAATCGATTTAAAAGAAGCTTCAGGTATGATTTAATTTTTGGCTGGAAGCTGTCTGAGTGGATTAGGGATCGTTTTGAAAGAACCATGGATGATTTTACGTTGTTGATGAAATTCCCTGTTAAACATAGACTTATATGAATAGTCCGGACAGGTTCTTTCATTACGAGCCCTTATTCACGAGTTCTTTCAGCAAAAATTAAATCATACCTGAAGCGGTAATGTTTTTAAAAGACTATAGGGTTGCAAAAAAACTTTACCAGATATCGAACAAACGCTCAATAAAATATCTGCTTCAGGTCTTTGGGATGAATGTGTTGAATATGTTTTTTTTGGGTTGCACTGGTTGAAATTGGCTCCTATGATTCAATATAAAAAAAAACGAATCGTACATCCCGCATAAAGGAGACACTTTCATGCGTTGGAAGATAATTTTAGGCGTCCTGGCAAGTATCATTCTTGTTTGTTTTTTGGTCATCATTGTTGTCGTATCGACTTATGATTACAACAAGTTTAAGCCAATGATTACCGGAATCGCTAAAAAATACACCGGAAGAAAACTTACCTTGGCCGGAGATATAAAAGTGAAAATAGGTTTGTCTCCCACCCTCGAGGTAAACTCCGTTTCTTTTCAAAATGCTCCCTGGAGTTCTCATCCGGAAATGATCCGTGCCAAACAAATTGAAGTTCAATTAGCGCTGATTCCCCTCATCAAGGGCAACATCAATGTAAAACGCTTAACCCTGATCAATCCCGACTTGATGATGGAAACCAACACATCCGGTAAAACAAATCTGGAATTTGATTTGCCGGAAAAAAAGAAAGTTAAAACAATCCCTGTAAAAAAAGATGAAACAGAAACAGCACTGTTCAATTTTGAAGAGATACTTATCAAAGATGGACGACTGACGGTTAAAAACCATCAAAAAAATAAAACGCTTGTCCTAACCATAGATCGAAGCAGCAGAAAATCAGCGGAGTTCATGGGCGCGGGTGACATTGAACTGAAAGGCTCGTTTAACGACATTCCATTGAACGTGTCCGGAAAAATCGGTTCATTCGCGGGTTTCACAGACCCTGATGTACCCTATCCTGTTGATCTAAAGGCCAAAGTCGCTCAAATCGATATCACCATTATCGGCAAGATCCAGGACCCGGTGGCGGCAAAAGGCATTGATGTCAGATTCTCTGTCAAAGGCGAGGATCTGGCCGAAATTGAAAATATCACTCAAGAACCCCTGCCAATCAAAGGTCCATTCCATATTTCCAGCCACCTCATTGCAACCAAAACCGAAAAATTTCAACTGTCCGATATGTTGATAGAACTGGGAAACAGTAAATTAAACGGTTCCTTAACACTTGACCGTTCTGGTAAAAAGCCGCGAATATCCGGTGATCTTGTTTCCGAAATCCTCGATCTGCGCCCGATGTTAATAAACAGAGAGAAAAAGGCCGCCGGTGTAAAAGAAAAGACAACGAAACCTGAAAGAAAATCGGACAAACTGTTTCAAAACACCCCCTTAAAATTAGACGGTCTGCGTCTTTTCAACACCGCCCTTGATCTTCAAATCAAACAAATGCTTTTACCAAAACTAGCCTTTGATAATATTGTGACCAAAGTAAGGCTTCAGGATGGCAATCTCACGGTAAATCCCCTGACAGCTTTTATTGGCGGCGGAAAGTTGGTTAACAGTTTGAATGTTCAGGCAAAAGAAAATATGGCTTTTGTTGATGTAAGCGTAGATATCAAACAAATGAACCTCGGGGAAATGCTTAAAAAACTGGAAATTACCCAAGCTTTAGAAGGCATTCTCGACCTTGACATTAACCTGAAAGGTCAAGGAAAATCCGTGGCAGGGCTCATGGCAGGTTTGAACGGAGATGTGATTGCCTCCCTGGGAGAAGGGAAAATACCCACCGGTTATTTAAATCTTGTGAGTGCCGACATCAGCTCAACGCTCATGCGGATCATCAATCCTTTAGGTAAAAAAATCGACAGCGCCCAAATTAACTGTGCCGTGTGTGATTTTAATATCAAAAACGGCATGGCCAAAAGTGACATCGTCGTCGTCGACGATCCCCAAAAAACATTGTTCAGTAAAGGTGAGATAAATCTTAAAACCGAAGCTTTGGATTTCCAAATCGAAACCCATCCCAAAGAGGGGATTGGAACCCAAGATACCGCAAAATTGAGTATCAGCTTAAGCAAAATAACCAAACCCTTTAAACTGGGTGGCACACTGACCAAGCCTTCTTTAGAGATCGATATCGTGGGCTCCGGCACCACCATCGCTGCCGCCCTTTTAGGACCGGTGGGCTGGGCCTATCTTTTGGTTTCCGGATCATCGGGAAAAGCAAACCCCTGTAAAAAGGCCCTCGAAATTGCAGGAAAGGGTGTCGCCGGGGCAACATCCAAAACCGGACAAGGAAAAGAAGAAACCTCAGAGACTGAAGAAAAAAAACAAGGAATTGGAGACAGTATATTAAATATTTTTAAAAAATTGAACATGAAAGGGACTGAAAATGAAGATTGGATTGATTCTCGTTGACATTCAGAAAGACTATTTCCCCGGTGGTCGCATGGAACTGGTTGGAATGAAAGAAGCCAGCGAAAACGCACGAGAAATGTTACGGTTTTTTCGTGAAAAAAAATGGCCGATTTTTCATATACAACACATCGCCGTCAAAGACGGTGCCACGTTTTTTATACCGAACAGCCAAGGCATAGACATCCATGAAAATGTCACGCCCCTTCCCAACGAACCCATCATTCAAAAACACCACCCCAACAGTTTTCTAAACACAAAACTTCATGAAGAAATGCAAAAGGTTGGAATTGATTCCGTGGTGATCTGCGGCGCCATGAGTCATATGTGCATCGATGCAACCACGCGCGCTGCTGCGGATTTGGGGTTCCAGTGCATCGTTATCCATGATGCCTGTGCAACAAAGGATCTTACCTTCGGCGGCAAAACAGTACCTGCTGACATGGTCCACAACGCATTCATGGCTGCATTACAATCCGTTTACGCCAAGGTTATGGATCTTGGCGAATTTTCTTCATGAATGCTCCAAAACATACCGAATCAACGGTGATCCAGGGCCGTGTCAGGGCTCAACACCATACAATTGACAGGTGTTATTCCATAGGGTTTCAGCCAAGGACGCTGAATCTTCCTGTCTCACTTCAGCAAGTTTCAAAAGGACCGATCGGACAAAGGCCGGTTCGTTTCTTTGGGTGTGGTTTCTTTCGGGTGTCGGGGTTAAGTAGGGGGCGTCGGTTTCAATCAGGATTCGATCGACCGGTATCGAAGGCGCCATCTTTCTCAAGTTTGCACCACGTCCCTTGATGGTCACAATTCCGGTAATTCCGATATAAAGGCCCAAATCAAGATACTGTTTCAGCTCATCCTCACTGCCGGAAAAACAGTGCACAACCCCGTTTCGGCCGGTTGTAAAATGTGTTTTC
>Ga0224502_10000016_pt1 | contig 56317 bp, 54 predicted proteins | sample SF_Oct11_sed_USG_5_FD_169104 | JGI IMG/M metagenome (GOLD analysis project Ga0224502, IMG submission 169104) | Sediment microbial communities from San Francisco Bay, California, United States - SF_Oct11_sed_USGS_13 | ecosystem: Environmental > Aquatic > Marine > Sediment | place: USA... | reverse complement strand
TCCAAACAGCATTATTGCAGGAATGCGAAGCTCATAGGCTTTTTTAGCCGTTTTGATGAGATTATCAATGGACAACTGATAGTGTCCCGGCATCGAGTCAATGGGGTTTTTTACCCCTTTACCCTTGATGGCAAACAGCGGAAAAATGAAGTCATCAACTGAAAGTCTGGTTTCACGCATCATACGGCGAAACGCATCATTTTGTCGCAACCGCCTCGGCCTGTAATCAGGGAATAGCATAGCAACTCCTATGTTTTAGTTGTTTCAGAGAGCGGAGAGTTATTATTTGTTGAGTCGCTCCATGGATAATGCTTTTTTTCAAACCGTGTAAACTCGTGGCTAACGGATCGTAAAGAAAGAACAGAAATCAAAATAAAAACAATGGATTTGTCTTAAATCAAATACTTTCTTTCTTTTGAAATGTTTCGGTATGCGTCTGTTCTTTCTAACGATCCCTAAACCACTCAAACAGTACACTCTTTTTAAAAAAAGATTATCCATTCCGCTTATAAATAATCTATTACAAACGAAATTTCACCATACTTCATCTTATATATCAAGAGATCTTTGCAAAGCGTTCAATTTTGTTCAAGTTCAAGGAAGACGAAGATTTTAACCGCAGGAATACTTTAGGTATTTTGAGGATTAAAATCTGAGTCTGACCCCAGAGAAATAGGCTCCGCATTTCACAGGGCGAGCGCAGAAATTGGATAAAAGGGGACGCTTTGCAAAGATCTCTAAGCGATTTCTTCGTCCGTAAGATAGCACGCCGGGTCAGGTGCCCAGACATCGCCTGTGACAGCCTCGGATCTTACCCTGAAATTACCGGCACAAATGTCCAGCCATCGACATGTTGCACATCTTCCCTTGGCGTGTTTCTTTTTCTCTTTAAGTTTTTTCATCAAAGGATCCGAGGTGTCGGCCCAAATTTTAGAAAAGGGTCGATTTCTAACATTCCCAAAACTGTAATGTCGCCAGAACTGGTCGGCATATACCTCACCGTCCCAGCTTATGCAGCCGATGCCTATCCCGGAACTGTTGCCCTGGTTCATTTCGAGAAGTTCGAGCACTTCCCGGGCACGATCGGGATTCTCTTTAAGCAACCTCAAATAAAGATAGGGGCCATCGGCATGATTGTCGACAGTTAACACCTCTTTTGGATTATCCCTATCGTGGAGTTGTTTGGCAAGATCCATGATAAGATCGACGGCTTTTCGAGATTCCTCATGGGAAAGGTCTTCTTTTACAAGATCTGATCCGCGACCGGAATATACAAGATGGTAAAAGCATACCCTTGGAATATCCATCTCTTCAAGGAGTCCGAATATTTCTGGAATTTGACCGGCATTGGATTTGTTGATGGTGAAGCGAAGACCGACTTTTATACCTGCCTTTTTACAGTTTTCAATCCCTTTAAGCGCCAGCCTGAAAGCCCCTTTAACCCCTCTAAACCGGTCATTAATCTCTTCCATTCCGTCGAGACTGATGCCAACGTAGGAGAGGCCGATATCTTTTAGGGTTTGAGCGATTTGAGGTGTTATCAGGGTTCCGTTTGTCGATATAACAGCCCGCATCCCTTTTTTGACAGCGTAAGCTGCGAGCTCCGGCAGGTCTTTCCGGACCAAAGGTTCACCTCCGGAAAACAGCATTACCGGCACACCAAACCCTGCGAGATCGTCGATTAAAATTTTCCCTTCACTGGTTGAAAGTTCATTGTCAAAAGCGATGTTTTTGGCGTGGGCATAACAATGAACACACTTGAGGTTACACCGTCGGGTAACGTTCCAGACAACCACAGGCCGCTTGTCACTGGAAAATTGAAGAAGATGCGAAGGCAGTTTGGACGACATTCGTCCATAACGAAGGGCATCGGATGGTTCTACGGTTCCACAGTACAGCTTAGATATCCCGATCACAATGATACCTTCCGGAATTTATGCAATTTGATTAAATAAAAACATATAGTTAGAGGTTCCATATGGTTTTACCTTAAAAACTTTCCCGGCCAGCGACTCTGTGCCGGTATTAACGAAAATTTAGGGTGTGAAACTTGGGTTTTAGCCCATCAATCCGATTCTGGGTGAAGCGAACAAACTTGTTTTCAGGCCATTGGTTTTAGATTCATTTTTGAGTGCAGGTTCAGCTCATCTTTAATGAGATTGCTTATAAAAGATTCAGGGTTCATAAGAGCGTCTTTGGTAATAAAAAATCGGTTTTTCCCTGTTTTTTCTTGAACCAGCTTTAGCCCGTATTCGAAATCGGTCGAAATATGATCGTAAAACGCTTCAAGATCATACGTGGAATTTTCAAGCTGATCGATAATAAAGTCAATGGCGTCATCTTCCAAGACAATGTTGATGTCATGGGTTTTAAAAAAATATAATTCTATCTTCTTTATATCATCATAGAAAGATTTTATCTTTTTAATGACCTTTTCTATATCCATTATATGACTGGCGTAGTAAGAAGCCACAACATCGATCCGCGACTGCGTGAGTGTCAAACCGTATTTCTTCGCAAAAATTTTCTTGTTCGAGTCTAAATACCGTTTGATATATTCTTTTTCAGCAAAACACAATTTTTCATACGTTTCATTGAGTTCATCAAGGTTTGATAATGCCAATATTTTTTTAAGGGACTTTTCGGGATTTTCCACGTCAGTGGCGGTTACCGGAAATTTTTTAATGTTCGTTGACGGAAATTTTTTTTCAAAGACAAGAAGTGCTCCTTCAACAGCACTGACAAGACCCCTTGCCCCGGTATTTTCTATGAAGGCGTTTTTTGCTAAAATTTCAAGGGCTCTATCTTCAAATACAATATCAATACCATACGCTGCAAAATCGAGTTTTTTGCCTAGTATTATCGGGTTGCTTGGATTTTTCAGGATTTCGAAGAGGTCGTCTTCCGTCAATTTTTCAAAGACGGCCCTGACCGGAAGCCGGCCGACAAATTCAGATTCAAATCCATATTCTATGAGGTCTTCTGCCTTTGCCTGTTTTAGAATGTCGCTATCATCCCGAATATCTTTAATGTTTGCTCCAAATCCGATTTCTTGATCCGCAACTCGTTTTTTAACAATCCTGGCCAGATCGCCAAAGGCACCGCTCATAATAAACAGTATGTTGCTGGTATTGACCGATCGTTTATCTCTTTCCCCGGTTTTACGAAAGCGTTCGATCTCCTGAATCATCGAGATGGGATCATGAGGTACTTTCAGATCGACTTCAGTTTCTTCCATGGGTTTGAGCAACGCCCGCTGGACACCTGATCGAGAGACATCAACGCCAATGATATTCCGGCTTGATGCAATTTTATCGATTTCATCAATGTAGATGATACCATATTGAGCGAGTTCAATATCATCGTCGGCTTCTCTGACAAGATCTCGGACAAGATCTTCTACATCACCACCCACATAACCTGTTTCACTAAATTTTGTAGCATCGCCCTTTACAAAAGGAACATTGATTTTTTTGGCGATGAGTTTGATGATGTATGTTTTGCCAACACCGGTGGGACCGAACATGAGGATGTTGTTTTTAATGCGTCCGACCATGTCTTCGGTTTCATCGGAAGAGTTTTCAGCTCGTTTTATACGGTTAAAATGTGTACATATTTTTGTGGATAGTATTGCTTTGGCCTTATCCTGCTTTACAACATATTGGTCAAGAAAGGAGATCAATTCTTCGGGTTTTAAATCAAAATTGATCCTTTTTTCTTTTTTGACAGATTTTTCACCCTTTTCGGTGGCGACTTTCTGGGGCAAAACCAGTGGTGTCACCATTTTAACACTGCCTCCAAATTTTTTCGAAAGAAAATCTCCGATCTCCTTTTCGATTTCTTTTGGATCCGGTATTTTTTCATTATGTTCTTTCATGTTTCTATATTATACTTGTATCTGTTTCTTTTGGTATATTAATTTTAGATACTTTAACTTCGCCAGTTCCATAAAACTATAATCATACCTTATGGAAAATGCAAGGTGGAAATGGTTTGCTACTTTGGCGAAGTACTCCGGTTCGTGAATCCGCTGATGTATTTTAAGAACTTCACCCTATATGCCTTTGGCAGTGAAACGAAGATCCCGTTATCGGGGAGATCTGCCTGCCCTGTGAAATGCGAAGCCTATTTTTCCGGGGAGGTATTTTCGACTTTTACTCAATTGAGGTTCTACCAAGATGCTCAAGAAAAAAAGGCAGAGCCCATTAAAAACCCTGCCTTTATTGCCCTGAATAGCTTTGTAATTTAATTCAAGGCAGTTAAGTTCGGTTGAGCCGTCACCTGAAACAAGTGTGGAGTCTTCCGAACGTTTAAAATTTTCGTAAGTTCAGTTTTTTTGACTTGCTGTTAATGAACCCATTAAATGCCACCTCAAACTCCCTTTTTAAGTATAAACTCTGGAGGTTTTTGACCGTCTCATGGTTTTGATATAGATGTTGAAGTTGGGAGGCATTTAATTGGATTCATCGTCAACATCCTAAAAACGCATGTTTTTAAAATCAGTTTTATTAATAGCAGAAACCGTGCCAAAGTCTTTTAATGAAATTATTTTGTTGAATATTATATGGTTATAGTTTTATCGTGCGAACGATATGCTAAAATATTGTGTTAAATGCTGTGAGTTTTTTTTCACATTATGAAACAATTTTCATATGTTGGGAGATGATAGAAAGGAAACGAGGTGCAACAAAGAACTTCAGATATGTTTATTCAGCAAGTTTTACCTTCCCGTCGGAGACGGGCGAGAATAAATTTCTTTTGGCATGCGATATCATCCGCCACACGGCATAGGCGGACAAGAAGGCTTTTAAGCTATATGTGGTTGGGAAAGTTGAATTTTTATTCACCAGAGGCGTGATTCGGTGTTTTAAGGTGTTTTAAATTCTCGCATCAGAAACGAAAGATGCGACAGTTCATCTTGAAGTTCTTTTAGCTTGGCTTCAATCATTATTGCTAATACTGCCATTCGGTTTTCATAACTTCCGGCATTGTCAAGACATCTGTCGATCTTTTTTTGGAACTCTTTGAGTTCAGGGTGTTCTTCGAGCAAACGATTCCGTTCTTGACGAGCTGTTTTACCCATCTCAATCAGTTCTTGCCTGCTGAGCGTGCTGCTCTTTTTTTTAAAACTTATAAGATTTCCCATGCTATCAATTCTTAGCAGAAATCATGCCAATGTCCTTATATGATATTATAGACAAAGATATTAAATGGTTAAACTTTTCCATCTCGAATAAAATACTAAAATATCTTATTGAATTCTATGAATTTTATTTCATATTGTGAACTCGTTTTCATAATCTAAACTCGTTCTTATGTTATAATACACCACCGGTTTTCAAGTTTGATGGACTCGTAAAAATCAAAATTTGACGGTAAAGTAAAAAGCTTCAAATTCCCCCGCCAAACATAGGCGGGATAAAAAGGAGGGCAAATTTCGAGGAATGATGGGTACTTATTGTACACTGCAGTGACGAGGAATGCAGCGCAACGCAGAGGTTGGACTTTTTACGAAGCCGTCAATATTCCTTTTTTGATCGTTCCAAGTCCCGTTGCTCGTCACGCCGTCGGATAGACTCACGTTTATCATACTTACGTTTACCCCGGGCAAGGGCCAATGTCAGCTTGGCCTTTCCGTTCTGGAAATAAATCTTTAAGGGGATAAGAGAAAACCCCTTTTCATTGGCTTTGCCGTATAGTTTTTTGATTTCATATCTGTGTAAGAGGAGTTTTCTTTTTCTTAAAGGATCATGATTTCCGTAATAGGCAAAGGGATAAGCACCGATGTGCATCTGATGAACAAATATTTCGCCTTTGTTAATTCTGGCATAAGAATCTTTTAAATTAACGCGGCCGAGTCGGAGGGATTTAACTTCTGTTCCCAAAAGAACCATACCTGCTTCATAAGTCTCTTCGATAAAGAAGTTGTATCTAGCCTTTCTGTTTTCAGTAATTATTTTGATATGGTTTGTGCTCAAATGCTTTTTTTCTCCTTCCAATAACCCATTTGTTCGTTATTCCATAGTTCTTAAGTCCTTTGAAACAAATGGATTTCAAAGGAGCGGTAATGTTTTCAAAAGGCTAACGTGTTACCATCATCCCAATTAAGAACAAAGCGAACTAAGTTCCTGAATAGGCAGGGGAGATTATGGCTCGGTGTATCCCAATTCAAACAGAATACTGCTGTAAGTCCCGAACAGCAGTTCCACAATACCTGTTTCGGATGTTTCTTTAAGAACCTCCTTAACGAACAAGGCGGCATCTTTAACATTGAGGGATCTAATAATTTTTTTAATTGCCGGTATTGATTGAGGATTCATACTTAAATTACTTATTCCCAACCCCAAAAGGATCGGTATGTTCACAGGGTCACTCGCCATTTCTCCGCACACACAGACTTCCACATCGTTGTTTTTTGCAATATCTGAGACATATTTGATCATTCGTATAATCGCAGGGTTAAGCGGTTGATAGAGATGTGCAACCTGTCTGTTGACTCTGTCAACCGCCAGAGAATACTGGATAAGGTCATTGGTTCCAATACTAAAAAAGTCAACATCCCTTGCCATTACATCTGCCATAATTGCGGCCGAAGGCACTTCTATCATTATTCCAACTTCTATATTGTCATTAAAAAGTATACCTTCTTTATCCAGAGAATCGGCTGCTTTGTTTAATATTTTTTTCGCTGCAAGGACTTCATCATGGCATGATATCATGGGGAGAAGAATTCTGACAGGGCCGAATGCAGAGGCCCTTAATACGGCTCGGAGTTGTGTTTTAAAAACATCAGGGTTTTTTAAACAGTACCGTATACCTCGAAGGCCCAAAACAGGATTTTTTTCATCCGAATTTGAGGCATAAGAAACCGCTTTATCACCACTGATATCTAATGTTCGAATAGTAACGGGATTCGGCGCCATCACTTCGACGACATCCTTATAATTCTCGAATAGATCATTTTCATATGGGAAATCGCGCTGGCTAAGATATTGAAATTCTGTCCGATAAAGCCCGATTCCATCCCCGCCATAGTTTATGACTGATACAACTTCTTCAGGGAGCTCGATATTACCCATAACTTCCAGTTTAACACCATCGGTTGTTTTGGCTGGGAGATGACTGCTTCGGGTAATTACAGCCATATGTCTTTCGTAGTTGGATTGTCGTTCTTCAAACTGAATAAGGGTTTTATCGGTGGGATGGACAATAACAATTCCCGCAGTTCCATCCACAATGATAATGTCGTCGTTTTTTATTAAATGTGTCGCTTTTTCAAGACCCAAAACAGCCGGAATTTCAAGCGTTCGGGCGATGATGCCAGTGTGTGAAGTCTTTCCCCCGAGCTCCGTTATAAGTCCTTTTATTTTTTCCAGCTGTATCTGGCTCGTTTCTGCAGGAGAAAGGTCGACAGCCACAAGAATCACCCGTTTTCCAATAGCACCGATATCCAAAGTTTTTGCTCCAACCAGATTTTGCATGATGCTTTCAGATACGTGGACGATATCTGCCATTCTACCCTGCAAATAAGGGTCCGGCATATTTCTGAACATATTTTTAACATTCGATACGACATTTTTGAGGGCCCATTCAGCGTTTACCCGTTTTTTTTCGATGGTTTCGATGGTTTTGCCATAAAGCATCTTGTCTTTATACAAGACCTTGTGAGTTTCAAGTATATGGATGTGCTGTCGTAATTCTTCAGGGGTTTTTTCAATGATTTCTTGAAGCTTGTCTTTGGCATGCTTTACGGCTGATTTAAACCGCTTGATCTCATTTTGTAAGTTGTCTTTACTAATGAAGTATTTATCGACAACCTCTACGCCTTCTTTTCCGACCAGATATGCTTTGCCAATACAGATACCCGGAGCGACATTGATCCCCTGCAGGCGTATTTCGTGTTCGTTGGTATTAAGCATGCCTGATTATTCTCCAAAACCACTTTCAATCAAACGAACCAGGTCGTTTAAAATCCCAAGATCAGATTGATTGTCAATTGTTAATGTAATTGTTGATCCTTTTGGGCAGACCAGTGAAAGGATATCGATAATGCTTGAAGCATCCGCCTTTTTTCCGTCTTTAATAAGCCACACATTTGATTTTGCATTTTGAACCAGTTTTGCTATCATTGCTGCGGATCTGGCGTGAAGCCCGAGATCGTTTGTTATGGTAACACGTCTTGAAAATTCATTCTCTGAATTATTCATCATTGGAAATTTAATTTGTGCCCGATATGCATTTATGGATGGGCATGAGCTAAAGCCTCTTCCGGCGCAAATGGACGCGTATTTTAACCAAAGATGTGCTGTTTGATATACGTGCAATACGATGCAGCGCACTAAGAAGCAAGGTCCAGGCTATGGCTTGAGTTACCTTCAGCCGTCATAACCTTAAGCGAATAGAGCGAAGTCGGCTTGTAGTCTATTCATATATGAATTAACAGAATTCCAAAATGTTAGTCACTTTAGCAACTTTACACACTTCTAATTCTACAAAATGCAACAACCGGTTTCACAAGTTTTCCTAGTATAAGTCGGTTGTATCTGCTATTTAATAGTTATTGCCACAAAATGCAAAATATATGTAACAAGGGATCAAAATTTATAAGAGATAATCACCATAAGATTTAAAAAATTTTATCAATCCCCATAATGTTTGTCAATCTGTAATCATTGACAAAGCTTTAAATTACTGTTAGGGCTTATTTTGAAGCTGTTCTACAATAGCTTGAATTATTAAGAAATATCTATTGTCTTCTTTATGCATTAATTTTCTTGGGAGATGGTTCATGGCGGAAAAAATATTGATTTTTGGAAAGGATACCTGACCCTATACAAATCAGGCTCGTGAAGCTTTTGCCAAGCAAGGTCAGGAAGTTAAATACGTTAATGTTAAGGCTGGTGCTGAGAAGATGGAAACCATGCTGGAATATTCCGATGGCATACGAAAGGTCCCGGTTATTGTGGAACAAGGCAATGTTACCATCGGGTTTAACGGCGGAACGTGAGGCGTTTAAGTCTATCGCCTGTATGTCGATAAATTGAGACCTTTGCAAGATACCCCGTTTATTATCGGATCGAAGCGGAATTTCATACAACGATGAGATTAAGGATGTTTCATAGACGTTTAACATGATTTTATTTTATTGAATAAAATGGAAAAACAATTTCTTGTTGATGATTTAAATATCGGTGAGGCATGGCGACTTTTCAAGATCATGGGAGAGTTTGTTGAAGGCATCGATACGCTTAATGAAATAGGGCCTGCGGTGAGTTTCTTCGGATCTGCAAGAATTAAACCTTCTGATTCAATCTATAAAAAAACCGAAAAACTGGCCAAGCTTTTTGTCGAAAGCAACTTTGCCGTGATTACAGGTGGGGGGGGAGGCGTGATGGAAGCGGCCAATAAAGGTGCGACAGAAGCAGGGGGCACCTCCGTCGGGCTGAATATTATTCTTCCCTTTGAGCAGAAGCCGAATTCTTTTGCCAATGTTAAAATAGACTTTAAATACTTTTTCATTCGCAAAGTCATGTTCGTTAAATATGCTGCGGCATACATTATCCTACCTGGCGGTTTTGGTACCCTGGATGAATTGTTTGAAGCCGTCACACTGGTTCAGACCCACCGCATAAAGCCTTTTCCGTTAATTCTGGTCGGCTCGGACTACTGGCTAGGGCTCATTGATTGGATAAAAACAAAACTGCTTTCTGAAAAGCGGATATCTCCGGAGGATATTGAAATTTTGCAGGTCATGGATGAGCCTGAAGATATCGTCAAAGCCGTACAGAAAGTGATTATATTATAGTGAGTATTTTTAGGGATTCAAGTTTGGAGCTGTTTCAACCTGCCTGCCTTTTTTTTGCATACGGATAAACAGCAAATGGGTATATTTCTACTTGATTAATAAAAAATATAATGTATGATCTGACGAAAATAAATGAATGATATTCAGAAAAGAGGTTATTAAGCCTCTTTTTTTAAGTTAAGCTTCAATTGGTCGCAAGCAAAATGGGGCTTTTTATAAATTATATCAAATATATATAAGGGTTATGCAAATTCATCCGAATTTATTAAAATGCTAAATAAATCAATTAAAGGTAAAGAATTTTGACAGAATCTAATAAACCCAAAGAACAGGACATTCTGATGGAGTTAGAGGATGTCCATATGTTTTTCGGTAAAGTGTGCGCTTTGGCCGGCGTTAGCCTGAAAGTAAGAAAAGGCGAGATTCATTCTGTCATCGGTCCCAACGGCGCCGGCAAGACGGTGATGATGAATATCATTAACGGCCTTTATTCTCCGCAAAAGGGGAATATCTTCTATAAACAAAAAAAGATCAACGCACTCAAGCCGTTTGAACGGGCTCAACTTGGCATTTCTAGAACATTTCAGAAAGTCGAGGTTTTCGGGGGAATGACGGTATTGGATAACATCCGTCTGGGCCGTCATATCCATATGAAATCGGGTATTACCACCGGATCGATTTATCTTGGCAAAACCGCCCGTGAAGAGGTTGAACACAGAAATTTTATTGAAGAACAAATCATCGATCTTTTGGAAATTCAACATATCCGACATAAACCTGTGGGCATGTTACCGTATGGACTGCAAAAACGAGTAGAACTCGGCAGGGCATTGGCCCTGGAACCGGAGCTTTTAATCCTGGATGAACCGCTGGCCGGGCTTAATCTCGAGGAAGTCGAAGACATGGCAAGGTTTGTTTTGGATATTAGTGAAGAAGAACGATGGAGGGTCACCTGTATTCTGGTGGAGCATGATATGGGTGTGGTCATGGATTTATCCGACCGTGTCTTTGTTCTTAATTTCGGCAACATGATCATCGACGGAACTCCTGATGAAGTCCAAAATCACCCTGAAGTGATTAAGGCGTACCTGGGTGAAGAGGATTTGTATGCAACAAGGGCATAAAACAGTATATAAAAAAATATAGCATGAAAATTACAAAAGACCTCACAATCCCAAAGCTTTTTTATGAAAAGGCCGGCCAATACGGCAAGGGCAGAGTGGCCATGCGGGAGAAGGAATTCGGCATCTGGCGCCCCATCACCTGGCATGATTATTTCCAAAATGTCAAGTACTTGACACTTGGGCTTATTCGTTTAGGCCTTGAAGAAGGGGATAAGGTTGCTATGATCGGCGACAATCGTCCCGAGGGCCTGTGGGCTGAAATGGCGACGATATGCGCAAGGGGCGTAGGGGTTTGGCTGTTCCAGGACTGCCTGATTGATGAAGTCAAATACATCATCGACCATTCGGATACAAAATTTTTATTCGGGGAAGGGCAGGAGGAAGTCGACAAGGCCATCTCTGTTTTTAATGAATGTCCCAAACTGGAAAGGATTATTTGGGATGATCCCAAGGGAATGCGGGATTACAACCAGGACTATCTGATCAGCTTAAAAGAAGTTCAGGATCTGGGCCGGGAACTCGAGCAACAACAGCCCGAGCTTTTTGAAAAAATGATCCAAAAAGGCCACGGTGATGAAGTGGCGTTGCTTTTTTATACTTCCGGAACCACGTCGTTGCCTAAGGGGGCACTCTTGTCCCACAATAATATGCTGACCATGGGGCAGCACCTCATGGCTGTTGATCCGTGTATGGAAACGGATGATTATGCCTCTTATCTGCCTTTTGCATGGATCGGGGAACAGATGATGTCGATTTCCTGCGGCCTGCAGGTGGGATATACCATCAATTTCCCGGAGAAACCGGAAACCGGCCAGGAGAACATCAGGGAGGTCGGTCCCCATGTGATGTTTGCTCCCCCGCGTATGTACGAGCAGATGACCCGAACGATACAGGTTAAATATCTGGATGCCACGTGGATGAAACGTAAATTTTATGCACTTTCCACGAAAATCGGTTATCATGTGGCGGATCTTAAGTTTCAGAAAAAACGAATTCCATGGTACTGGGCGTTTTTACAATGGCTGGCGTATATTAGCGTACAAAAGAAAATAAAGGACCATCTCGGCCTGTCTCGTGTTCGAAATGCCTATACGGGCGGAGCGGCCATGGGTCCGGATCACTTTCGTTTTTTTCATGCACTGGGAGTAAACCTAAAGCAGATCTATGGCCAGACCGAAGTTGCAGGCATTTCTGTGGTCCATCGAAGCGGAGATATAAAATTCGATACAGTGGGTCATCCGATTCCTGAAACAGAAATAAAAATCACTGAAGACGGTGAAATCCTAACCAGAAGCCCTTCCGTTTTTTTGGGTTACTATAAAAATCCGGAAGCAACCCAAGAGACCTTGATAGACGGCTGGCTCTATTCAGGTGACAAGGGGTTTATTGATGATGACGGTCACCTGGTGGTTTTTGATCGTACCAAAGACGTCTTTACTCTCAGGGACGGAAGACCTTTTTCTCCCCAGTACCTGGAAACCCGCCTGAAATTCAGCCCCTATGTGAGAGATTCATGGGTCATCGGAGACAAGCGGGAATATGTAACTGCGGTCATTTGTATCGATTATGCTGTGGTGGGTAACTGGGCCGACGAGAAAAAGATCAATTACACGAGTTATCAGGAACTATCCCAGATGCCTGATATCTACAACCTGGTGGAAGCGCAGATACGTCAGGCCAACAAAGATCTCCCGGAAACTGCCCGAGTCGTAAAGTTCATGAATCTCTATAAAGAGTTCGATGCAGATGATGATGAACTGACAAGAACGAGGAAACTGCGACGGGCCTTTGTGGAAAAAAGGTATCAGGACATCGTTGAGGCCCTCTATTTAGATAATGATAATGTGCATATCGATACAACGATAAAGTATGAAGATGGACGGGAGGCACATATTAAAACCGATCTGCATATCAGGAAGGTCGAGGAATAGGAAATAGAAAATAGGAAAGAGAAAAGAGGAAAGAGGAAAGAGAAAATAGAGAATAGATTATAGGTGAAGGATTTACAATTTACGATTGAAAATTGTATGAAGAAATCATATGTTGAATTAAACAATCTTCGATTTTAAATGGAGTGACGAATGGAAATGTTTTTAATGACCTTTACTTCAGGGGTCATGGTGGGTGGCATCTATGCCCTTGTGGCCCTTGGATGGGTGCTGATATATAAGTGCTCGGGCGTGCTGAATCTGGCCATGGGAGAGATGACGCTGATTGGGGCATATGTTTCCTTGAGCTTTTACTCCATGGGCATTCCTTTTTTACTGGCGCTTTTATTCTCCCTTATTATAGGACTGGTTTTGGGGATACTGACGGAAAGAATTTTCCTGGACAAACTCATCGGCGAACCGGTTCTGACGGTGATCATGGTCACCGTGGGGCTCTCATTTTTCTTTAAAGGAACGGTGGAACTCATATGGGGTACCGATACCCGCGTATTTACCCCGCCGGTTTTTTCAATTGAGCCTATTCACATCGGGCCCGTCATTGTTGGTCAGGCGTATCTCTGGAGCTTTGTGGCCGCCATCATTCTTTTAATCGTTTTTGTCTGCTTTTTTAAATATACCCGCTGGGGTCTTGCCATGCAGGCAACTGCCGACGATGAGATGGCCGCCCTCTCCCTGGGTGTGAGCGCAAGATTCGTTTATGCAGCGGCCTGGGCCATTGCTTTTATGGCGGCCGGTGTCGGCGGCACCCTTTTGGGCAACATCAACGGGTTGAATATATCCGTGGGGTACCTCGGTCTGTTGGTTTTACCTGCGGTAGTTCTGGGGGGGCTCAATTCAGTACCCGGCGCCATTGTGGGTGGAATTGTCATCGGCGTGTTACAGAACGTCTGTGGGGCGTATTTGGACAAATACTTTCCCGGCGGCGTCAAAGAGGTTGCCCCTTTTGTTTTCATGGTGATTTTTTTGCTTTTTAAACCCCATGGATTGTGGGGATGGGAGCGGATTGAACGCGTGTAATCCAATTGACAATTTTCAATCGTAAATTTTTAATTAACTTCGGAGTTTATTAAATGTCAACAACCTGGCTTCCCTGTGGTGTTTACCATCAGGATTATCATCAGGATCATGGGTGGTGGCAGACCAAGTTTATCAAGGGCAAGATGATCCTTCTCTTTATCATCCTGTTTGTTGTTATTCCATTGTTTGCAGATTCTTATTCGCTCAGTGTTTGTAACCAGGTCGGCTATACGGTACTCGGGGCCTTAGGCGTACAACTTTTAATCGGTTTTTGCGGCCAGATAACCCTGGGCCATGCCGCCTTTATAGCCGTGGGCGCATATACAAGCACCCTGCTTATCCTTGAATTCCCCTGGCCTAAATTCATGATGGATTTCGGTGTCGCTTATCCTTTAAGCATCCTAATTGCCGCATTTGCAGCCGGTATATGGAGTGTTTTGTTCGGACTCCCTTCTGCCAGGGTCAAAGGATTTTATCTGATTTTAACCACCATGGCCGCTCAGTTCATTACCGTAGATTTTATTATTACAGGATATGTGAGCCAGATCGGCGGGCGAGGACAGGCCTTTTCTTTGCCTCCGGGGACCATCAAGGTTGGACCGTGGGTCATCGACAGTGATTTAAAGGTCTATTTTATGATGCTCGTTCTTGTGATTTCCTGTGTTGTCGTCATGGTCAATTTGCTAAGATCCAAGGTGGGCAGGGCCTGGGTGGCCATACGTGACAATGATATTTCCGCTGAGGTAATGGGGATTAATGTTGTCAAATATAAACTTTATGCGTTTTACGTTGCCGGTTTTATCGGCGGTATTGCCGGAGCGTTTTGGATCAGCAATCTTGCAGCGATCAGCCCCGAACATTTTCCCTGGTTCTGGTCATTGTGGCTGGTGGGTGTCATTCTCATAGGTGGGGTCGGCTCAATCCACGGCACGATTTTCGGGTCCATATTCATGGTTGTTGTTATGGAGCTATTGCAGCTTGGTGTCATGCAGTTTATGGATACCAGCTGGGGAGAAAGACTGTTTATGGACTTTTTGTTTCTTAAAGAAGCCGCTTTCGGGCTTGCCATATGTGTATTTATGATATTTGAACCCAATGGTTTGGCCTATCGATGGTGGCAGATGAAGAACTATTTTAATTTGTGGCCGTTTTCATATTAACCAATATACTATTTAACGAATTCTAAACAAAAGAAGGAGGTGGTATTTAGTCAAACATTTAATCAGACAGGAACTCGATAGAACTTTTACTCTCTTAAAAAGGGGAAAGAAATTATGTTTGCGAAAAATACGTGGTCAAAGATTTTCGTGCACCTATTTATTGTGGCCTTGATTGTCGGATTTTCTTCTGTGGCCGGCGCCGCAACAATTAAGGTGGGAGCGCTCAATGATATGACGGGAGCGACTTCAGATGTGGGAAAGGACTATGCTCTTGGCATTGCAGAAGCCATTCATTACGTCAATGATAATGGTGGGGTCAACGGCAAGCAGATCAAGTTGTATCAGTTTGATTACGGCTATCGTGTGCCCGAGGCGCTTACCAAGTACAAACTATTCAAAAGACTCAAATCTGTGGCTGTTTTGGGTTGGGGAACCGGTGATACTGAGGCACTGTCACCCACAATCACTAAGGATAAGATGCCTTATGTGTCCGCCTCTTACTCAGCTCACCTGACGGATCCCAAAAAGACACCTTACAATCTTTTCTTTGCAACGGATTATTCAAGCAACGCCAGAGCTGCCATCACAGCCTGGTTTGACAAGAAGTGGCCCAAACACAAGGATTACGGGAAAAGAAAACCGCGATTTCTCACTTCTTATATGTTTGCATCTCCTTACTGCAGTGCGCCTATCAAGGCCATCAAGGATCAGGCCACGCTGCTCGGCTTTGACATCGGTCCGGATCAATCAGTTTCTTTGTTTGCCATTGATACCAAAAGCCAGGTTCTGGCCATGAAAGATTTCAAACCGGATGTCGTCTGGCACGGGAACACCACGATGTCGGTGGCAGCCACGGTGCGCGATGCCTATGCATTAGGTCTTGGAGCGGATCACATTGTCAATAACTGGGGATTTGATGAGAATCTGCCGAAATTGGCAGGAAAGGCATCCGAAGGCGTTATGGGGGCCGCAGTTTGTGCATTTTTCGGTGAAGATGTGCCGATGATGGATAAAGTGGTCGAGTATGCCAAAAAATATAATCCGGGCATTCCTGCTGAAAAGCGTCTTATCCGCACCGTACAGGGATGGGGCGCTGTGCTTATCTTGTCGGAAGCATTAAAACGTGCGGATAAAGCCGGGGGTTTAAGCGGTGAAAACATTCTGAAAAACGGTTTTGAAACCATGAAAAATTTTGACATCGGTCTGGGTGCGGCACCGGTAAACTTCACGGCAACGGATCATCGTGTGGCCGGGATTGTGCCCATCTATGAAATCAAAGACGGCAAATTTAAGATCGTTGAAAAAGTCGATCTGAAAAGCCGCTGGCCGAAGAAATGGGCCGACGAGTGGCTCGGATGGTAGGGAGGTTTCAAGGCTTTGTCTAATGAGGAAATGATCTTAAAGATCAACAATATCGAGGTCAAGTATCACGAGGTTATTCTGGTGATAAAAGGCGTCTCCATCGAGATTCCAAAAGGTGCCATTGTGGCCCTTTTGGGTGCCAATGGAGCCGGTAAGAGTACGACCTTAAAGGCCATCTCAGGACTTTTGCAACACGAAGACGGGGAGGTGACCGATGGGTCCATTGAATTCATGGGTCAACGCATCGATAAATTGGGCGCTGAAAAGATTGCCAAAATGGGCGTCGTTCAAGTCATTGAGGGCCGGCGGGTTTTCGAACACCTCACCGTGGAGCAAAACCTGAAGGTGGGGGCTCATATGAGAAAGTTCGGCAGATCCATCAACGACGGCCTGGATATGGTATACCACTACTTTCCGCGCCTTAAGGAAAAGCGCAATGAAACAGCCGGATTTATCAGTGGCGGGGAACAGCAGATGACGGTGGTGGGGCGTGCTCTGATGACCAGCCCCAAATTGATCCTTTTGGATGAGCCGTCCATGGGATTGGCGCCGCTTCTTATCCATGAAATCTTCAATATTATTACTAAGCTTAACCAAGAGGAGAAAATATCGATCCTGCTGGTGGAACAGAATGCCAAACTTGCCCTTAATGTTGCACCCCATGCCTATGTGATGGAGAACGGTCGCATTGTCATGGACGACACAGCCGAAAAGCTCCGAGAGAATCCGGATATCAAGGATTTCTACCTTGGCCTTACCGATGTTGGAGGCCGTAAGAGTTTTCGGGATGTAAAACACTATAAACGAAGAAAACGATGGCTTACCTAACCCTTTATATGGAATAAGGGAGGAAAAAAATGCATAAAAGATCAATTATACTTACATGTTTAAGTATTTTCGTTGCCGTTGCCATGCTGGCGGGGTGTGCCGGAATGCCGGCGGCACCCACACAGCAGAATTTTACAGCACCGTTGGTTACCCTCGATTCAATGGAAGTCGCTCATGCTTTTGGATATTGGTATTTTTCAAAGAAAGTCGAACCCACCAAGGGAAAGCCGGACAACGTTGGTGCACCACTTGATCTGGCGTTTATCTTTAATGTCGAGAATCCAAATGGATATCCGGTAAAGATGGAAAGCCTAAAGTTTACCGTTGCTTTTGAAGATTTTGATCTGAATACGGTCAGCTCTATGGATACCATGTGGATTCCTGCCGGAAAGACAAATCAGGTGAGAGTGCATGCGCATTTTGATGTCAGGCAGTCTCTGCTGAGCCTTTTGGTCACCGGCGGCTTCAAGCTGAAAGAAAAAGGAACCAATGTTTGGGCACAGCTCGAAAAATGGTGGACAGAAATTCCGGAATATTCGGTTCCGGTTCATGTCAATGGTGGTTCAGCTGTTTTTAAGGCAGATGGATTGACCAAGGTGGCGACATTTAAGGCGTCATTTCCGGAATAATAAAAACAGGTTTCAGGGTTCAGGGTTCAGCGGTAGGCAACAGACCGTATAAGTTGTCTCCCGATCCCTGACCCCCGATCCCTGGCCGCCGTTTTGGGAGGCGAAGTCTTTATGGGTTTGTACGATTTTACTTTTTATGATCTTATCTCTCGAAATGCCGTATGTTATGGTAACCAATCCGCATGGTTCGAGGTTGACGCCGACAAATCGCTGACATTCATTCAAATTAAAGAGATGATGGATCGCCTTGCTTTGGGTTTACAAGCAACCGGTATTAAAAAAGGTGATCGGGTCGGCGTTTTGGGTAAAAACAGCCTTGAATACTTCCTGCTTTACGGCGCTGCTGCGGCCCTGGGTGCAATCCTGTTGCCCATCAACTGGCGGCTTTCAACCGAAGAGATCAAATATAACCTAAAGGATGCTACTCCTGAAGCGCTCTTTGTAGATCCGGAGTTTCAAGACCTCGTCGAGGGGCTAAAGCCCGATCTTTTTTCAGTGAGATCATATTACACGTTCAAAGATGACGGCGGCAGCTTTTTGAGGTTTGATGATTTGATGAACAACACAGGACAATTTGAAGTTGAAGATGTTTCCAATAATGATGGTTTTGTAATCATCCATACGGCCGCTGTAGAAGGAAGACCCAGAGGCGCCCTGTTAAGCCACGGCAATCTTTTATGTGCCGGCCTGCACTTGAATTATTGTTTTCATTTAACTGAAAAAGATGTTCATTTGAATTTTCTGCCCCTGTTCCATGTGGGCGGACTTTTTATGGTCATCAGCAGTTTTTTAGCCGGTGTCCTGAACGTGAACATGAGCAAATTCGATGCAGAAAAAGCCCTTGAACTTATTGAAACGAAAAAAGTGACCCTCTTTTTTGATTTTTCACCGATCCTTGCATCCATTCTTGAGCAACACGAAAAAACAGGTCAAGATATCAACAGCCTCAGGGCCGTCATGGGACTGGATACGCCGGAAACCATCGAGAAGTATCAACACGTCACCGGCGGTACGTTCTATTCCATTTACGGGCAAACGGAAACCACAGGTTTGGCCACCATGGGACAATACAATGACCGGCCGGGTTCTGCCGGAAAAATGGTTCCTTTTGGAAAAGTCCGTCTGGTGGATGATTACGATCGTCCGGTTTCAACCGGAGAGGTTGGCGAAATCACCATGAAAGGCCCTTTGGTGTTTAAGGGCTACTGGAATCTTCTCGAAGAAACCGCCCATACGTTTCGTGAAGGGTGGCATCACACCGGAGATCTGGGCCGTTTTGACGAAGATGGGTTTCTCTGGTACGCCGGTCGCAAGGCCGAAAAAGAATTGATCAAACCCGGCGGCGAGAATGTCTATCCTGCTGAAGTGGAAAAGGTGATTCTTCAGCATCCGGCTGTTGAAAAGGTCGTTGTTTTCGGCGTTCCGGATCCCAAATGGAAAGAAGGAATAAAAGCGGTTTGCCGATTGAAATCCGATGAAAAATTAGAAGCTCAGGAATTGATTCAGTTTGTGGGCGAGCGTATCGCCAGATATAAAAAACCCGGGTATGTTGAATTCATATCCGATTTCCCCTCCCTTGAAGACGGAACTCCGGACAGGGTCAAAATAAAAGATCTGTATGGCGGGGCATGAAAAATTTAAAATTGAGGATTGATTCGTTACAATTTCAACATATTTGCAAGGTATCGTCTAAATAAAAGTTAGATCAGATAGTTGCTTTCATTGCAGGTTGTCACCGTTTTATAAGAATTATATTTCGATCCTGCCTCAACTCCTTTCGAGTCACTCGAGACCAGCCAGCCCCGCTTTTCGCAGTCCCTCGACGATTCTATCGATAAGGGAATCAACCTTTACATAGCGCCTGATGAGCCATCGTCCACGAGTTGCGAAATCCGGCTCCAGCTTAAGCAATTGGCTAACTGCAGTCTTTGCTTCGTTCTGTCTTCCTATCTGGCCGAGAGTGGCAGCTCGCATCACGGGATCCCAGAATACTTCAGGATAGTTGAATTTCAGAGCTTCGGCGAAGGCATTTTCATACTCACCACGGCGATAGCAGTCCATGAAAGGTACAAGATGGAACCAGCCTGGATGATGTGGATTGAGTTTTATCCCTTTTTTCAACAATTTAAGTCCGCGATCCCATTCCCCATAAAGTGCCATGTGCCAACCGGAAACAGCTACGATATACGGGGAGTTAGGGTTGAGCGCAATGGTCTGTTCAACGTGTTGCAGGAACAATTCCTTATCGCCTCGGTGAAAATATACGAGAGAGAGGGCATCCCGGACAAACTGATTCTCTGGTTCCAATGCCACTCCCTTCTGGACAAAAGTCAGCGCTTTTTCCAGCGGTGCCTCAATTTCACAAAACCCCAGTGCATAGTTGTCGGCATGCAAATGGCCGAGCATAGCCCAGGCAAGCCCATATTCTGGGTCTATCTCGGTAGCCTGTTCAAGCGCTGCCAGGGCTTTTTCGAATGCCTCCGGGGTCAACACTGTTTCGTAGTGGTAGAAGCGAAGGACGGCATCATAGGCCTTCAGATCTGCAGGCACCTTCTTGCGGGATTCTTTGGACAGTCTCCGATTTATCAAACCATACTGATCGGCAATGGCGCCAATAACCCTGTGGGCAATTTCCTCCTGTATCGAAATCAAATCGTAAGCTGTATGATCACGTTTATAGTTCTCCCCCCAGATTTGCGCCCCGGTGGACGTATTAAGTAATCGTATCGTAATCTTGACAGTCTTCAAATCCTCGCGGACACTTCCCGTCAAAACAAACTGAACGTCGAGGTCCCTGCCGACTTCATTAAAATCAACCTTCTGACCCTTAAAATGCATGGTTGACTGAGAAGCAATGACTTGAAAGTCCTGGTAACGCGCGAGCTCAAAGCTCAATTCTTCCGTTAAGCCGTCAACGACGTAGTCCTTTTCCTTGTCACCAGTCAAGTTGATTAGTGGCATGACAGCAACGGATAGTCTCGTGGTTGGCGAACTGTCTTTCCGTTTTGAGGTATGCGTTTTGACGCCGGACGGCGGTATCTGGACCGGGTAGAAGGTTGGTACGTAACCACCTTTCGGAATTTTAATGCGCACAAGGTCATTTTTCCCAGCTGTTAGATAATAATGCTTCAGTGCGCGTCGCAGTCTTCCTGCCTCCACACGAACGATTGGATCTACCTGAGGATCAAAGCTTTCTGTCCTCCCATACACAGCCAGTGCGATGGTATATCCTTTGATCTGCGAGGCTCGATCTTCCAGGGTCTCATCAACAACGAAGCTCAGGAATTTCCTCTGTTTGTCTGATGCTCTGAATTCGGAACTCAGGAGGATTCGCTCCAGCTGGAGCCGGATGGTTTCGGGCGTAGGTTTATTATCATCTGCCATAAGCTTCTGATCCTTAGGAATCAGCGCAAAACTCTCCAAAAGAAACTATTTGTAACATGTACGTAACAGTAACGTACTTTAAATAGGATCGATAAAAGTTATATACATCTAACAATTACCAAAAACCTGTCAAACAATCAATTGAAAACATCAATCATAGAACCCCGAATGGTTATATGAGCTTTGAATGACAAGGCACATCATATTCGAGAGCGATTTCCGGACAAAAGCCATATCATAGATCTTCTGATTCTTGAAGACGCCGAGTTTCTCGCCTTGTGTGAAGACTACGATGCCTGCGTCGATGCATTGCACTACTGGGCCAAGTCCAAAGCGTCTGAAGCCGAAACCAGGGTCAATGAGTACCGCACCCTTATCGAGGAACTCGAAGAAGAGATTACTCAGGTCTTAGCAGCGGTCTAAGCACGCCGACCGGATTCAAGTATGCTCGGAGGTGGGCAAATGAACCGTGGTACAAATCCAAAAAAAACAAATTGTGCTGTGGAGACCAGAGAAGGCAACCAGGTCAAAGTTGACGGGATCGAGACCGGAATCGGGTTTTACTGGAATGTGATAACACCGGACAACGGCGCTTTCGAGCAATTTGCGCTGATGTTAACATGCCCCCAACTTAATTTTAAGGCTATCAACGATAAAAATAAAAAGATGGGAGATGAAACGTATGCGATGCAAAATTCTTTTAATGTTGCTTGTGATTTTACTATCAGCCGGTATCGCCTTCGGTCAGGGATCAGAAAAGGAGTCGCCTCCCCAAGCTCAAGGGGGCGGTGAGGACCTGGCCGCAAAGACCCAGAACCCTGTGGGAGCCATGTACAGCCTGCCATTCAAGTTTACCTTCGATTATGGCGCAGCCAACGGCGAGGCCACTTTCTTGAACATTCAGCCGGTGATTCCAATAACTGTTGGCGACTGGAACCTGATCAATCGTGTAATTGTGCCGCTTATCGACACGCCCGGTCTTGTCACGGGAACGCCTGAAATTCCGAATCCTGTTCCGGGCGATGGTGCTACCGGTCTCGGGGATATAAACTATTCAGTCTTTCTTTCTCCGGCTGAACCCGGCAAGGTCATCTGGGGCGTCGGACCTTCAATCATGATGGACACCGCCACAGATGACCAGTTGGGCTCTGGCCAATGGAGCTCCGGTCCCACAGCAGTCGTCCTTATCCAACCCAAGCCATGGACACTCGGCATGCTCGGCCGGCAGATCTGGTCTTTTGCGGGTGATTCAGACCGTGCAAGCGTCAATCAACTGCTCCTTGAACCTTTCATAAATTACAATCTTGATAACGGCTGGTATTTGATTACCGATATGATCCTTACCGCGAACTGGCAGGCGGATTCCAGTAATCGCTGGACCATACCGCTGGGCGGTGGTGTGGGTAAGATGTTTGAAATCGGCAGTCAGAAAATGAATACAAAGATTGAAGCCTATTACAATGTCGAAAAACCGGATGGCGCCCCTGACTGGTCCATGAGCTGGACGCTCCAGTTTTTGTTCCCCAGATAAGATCGCTCTGATATTTTATACTCAGTGGCTGCGCCGCTTGATGAATGCAAACCAACAGAAATTGTAAAAGTGAAATAGTTGCTAACCCAAAGGTATAAGGAGGATATAAAATGAAAAGAATGATTTCATGGAAAACGTTTACTGTGGCTGTGGTGGCCGTGCTGGCGCTTTGCCTGGCTTGCCCGGCAGCCTTTGCGGCTAAAGACAAACCCAACATCCTGGTGATCTGGGGAGATGATGTCGGCTACTGGAACGTCAGCGCCTACAACCAGGGGATGATGGGCTACGAGACGCCCAACATCGACTCCGTGGCGAAGGAAGGGTCGCTCTTCACCGACTGGTACGCCCAGCAGAGCTGTACCGCCGGGCGGGCGGCTTTCATCACCGGCCAGCACCCCTTCCGCACCGGTCTGCTCACCATCGGGATGCCCGGCTCGGACCAAGGGATCGACGACGGGATGGTCACTCTTGCCACGCTCCTCAAGCCACACGGCTACACCAGCGGGCAGTTCGGTAAGAACCATCTCGGAGACCAGGACAAACATCTGCCGACGGTTCACGGCTTCGACGAGTTTTTTGGCAACCTCTACCATCTCAACGCAGAGGAAGAGCCCGAGGGCTACTACTATCCGAAAGATCCCGAGTTTCGTAAGCGGTTTGGTCCCCGCGGCGTCATCCACAGTTGGGCTGACGGCAAGGGCGGCCAGAAGATCAAGGACACCGGGCCCATGACGCGAAAGCGCATGGAGACGGCGGACGACGAGTTCGTCGACGCGGCCATCGACTTCATCGACCGGGCCCACAAGGCCAAGAAACCCTTCTTCACATGGGTGACCACGACGCGCATGCATGTCTGGACCCACCTCACCAAAGAGTGGGAAGGCAAGAGCGGCATCGGCCTCTATGCCGACGGCATGCTCGAACACGATAACGGGGTCGGCCGTGTCCTCGCCAAGCTCAAAGAGCTCGGCATCGACGACAACACCATCGTCTTCTATTCCACTGACAACGGCGCCGAGACCTTCACCTGGCCCGACGGCGGCACCATCCCCTTCCACGGCGAGAAGGGAACGACCTGGGAGGGCGGATTCCGCGTGCCGGCCTTCATCAAATGGCCCGGTGTCATCAAACCGGGAACGAAGCTCAACGGCATTGCTTCCCATGAAGATATGATCCCCACCCTGCTGGCGGCTGTAGGAGAGCCGGATATTAAGGAAAAGCTCAAAAAAGGGCTTAAAATTGACGGCAAGAAGTACAAGGTCCATCTCGACGGCTACAACCTCCTCCCCTGGTTCAAGGGAGAGGTGAAGGATTCACCCCGGAAGGAGATCATGTACTTCGACCAGGTGGGGAACCTCAACGCCATTCGCTACAACAACTGGAAGGTCCACTTCGCCATTCTCGAGGGGAACATCGCCTCCGCCACCCGCATCCAGACGGCGTGGCCGAAGCTCATCAACTTAAGGGCCGACCCCTTCGAGAGGGCCTGGCACGAATCCGAAATGTACCTCCGCTGGATGGCCGAGAACATGTGGATCTTCGTGCCCGCCCAGGTCTTCACCAGTCAGTGGCTGGAATCCTTCAAGGAATTCCCGCCGCGGGGCGGCACCACGCTGGGCATCGACGGCGTCATCAAGCAGCTTGAGAACCCGGCATCAAGGCAGTAGTTTTGATCCGTAGAGGCATCGGGCGGCATGGTCAGCGTGCCGCCCGCCTATTGATTTGGTATGCTGTTACAGTGATGCCAGTGATTATGGGTGGGTAAAAAACAAGTTCGCTGAACACGGGTCTTATGGCGGGGCGTCGGGTATCCCGGGTCTGCTTACACGCTGGTGTACATGTCAGAAAAAGATGCGCTTTTGGGGTACTACTTTCATGCGGTTTCACGGCAGTATTTTGACGTTCTTTTTGTTCGGATGAAGTGAAAGGAGGTGCGATTTTTAAAATGAAACAATTAATAGAGTTTTTAAAGACTACCGCGCTGGGCGGTCTCTTCGTCCTGCTGCCGGTACTGCTTCTTTATCTGCTCCTGTCCGAAGCGTTGGGTTTGATCGTGGCATTGGCGACACCTATTGCGGATTTGTTTCCAAAAGGGACGTTTGACGAGATTAATCATCCTGTGGCAATGGGGCTGATTCTGATTATGGGTGTATCCTTTGTGATCGGACTTGCGTTGCGTTCCGAAAATGGGAGGCGCTTGGGTCGCTGGATCGAGCGTACTGTGTTGGACCGTCTGCCTGTCTATAAGGCCTTAAAGAGCCTGACCAGCGGCTTTACGGAAGCAGGAAAGGACGGTGCGTTCAAAACGGCGGTGTTAAATTTTCCGGCCGGTGAACGTGAAATTGTTTACATCGTCGAGGATCACGGAAACGGATATCTGACTGTGCTTCAACCCTGGGCCCCCACGGCTTTTTCCGGGTCTGTCAAGGTCGTCAATCAGGATCGGCTTGAAATTCTGGACGCAAATATAGGCGATGTCTCGCGGGCCCTGAGCCATTGGGGTGTGGGGGTCCGTGAACTGCTGGAAAAAAAGACCACAGACGTCGGCTCGTCAGGTGATCCTCCTGAAGATGTCTCTGGAAAAGGAGTCACCCCATGACCGCAGGAATAATAGCCGAAACGGAATCAAACCAGACGCGTTGGCGGTTGCGCCTGGGTCTTATTCTATTTGTTGTCGGTTTCTTAAGTCCCCTGTTAATCCCCCTGGTTACCGCTTCCGAACTGCCGACAAAATGGAAAGCCGTTATCTCGACATGTCTTGCCGTGGGCATTCCCGAACTATTTAGTGTCGTGGCGATCGCTATCATGGGTAAGCCCGGTTACAATCATATTAAAGCACGATTTTTTGCCTTTTTAAAGAAACATGGTCCGGAGGACAAGGTGAGCCCTACCCGCTATCGTATCGGTCTGGTCATGTTTATACTCCCCATTCTTTTCGGCTGGCTGGCGCCGTATGTCCCAACCATAATTCCAGGTTATGATTTACAGGGATTGATTGTCAATATCATTGGTGATACGATGTTAATTTCAAGCTTCTTTATTCTGGGAGGAGACTTCTGGGATAAAATACACTCGCTGTTTGTTTACGGGTCAACGGCAAAATTCCCTGAGCCTTCGTCCATCTGAAGGAGAGAGTTCGAATATAAGCCCGATCTCCTTTAAAGTGATTTGGAGCAAACAGAAACCGTATAAACCTTTTGCTGCCGTTCGTTACCAGGTTTATTGGTTTTGCATCGACAACAGTGACATCAATCGTAAATGGACTCTCGGATTGATCATTGCGTTTTTCCGCCTTTAGACACCCCAGCATAGGTTGTGCAGCTCTGATTCTGACGTTTCCAGCAGGATAGAAACGCGTGAATCGGCTTGAAAAGACTCTCACAGAAGATTTGTTTAAAATTTAATTGAGGAGGGTAACAATGGAAGGCTTTTCTGTAAAAATAGCACAAATTGAAAGCACAATGTCTTTATACGGCCGGGAGTGGGTGATTGCATTCGCAGCGTTCGTGTTCGGACTCATTTTAATTAAATGGATTAATAAAGGATTAAAGCGAGCCGGCACCAAGGTTCCCATCAGCCCTGCCAAGGGAGCCACTATACGCAACGTCATTACCGTGCTCATGGCCGCCTTATTGATAACCTCTGTTGCTATTTATCTTGGTGTTGCACCGAGGCCTGTTATGCGATTTTTAATCATTCTCACGCTGGCTGCCATCGGCATGATCATGGTGTTCCGCCCACTCATTCCAACGCTTCCTTTCAAAGTCGGAAATACGATTATGGCCGGGGACCTTTTGGGAAAAGTCGAAGCCACTTCCTTATTGAACACCCGGTTGAAGACATTCGATGGTAAAACGGTGTTTGTCCCCAACCGTAAAATCCTCGATGATATCGTCATCAATTACCATTTTACCCCGACCCGAAGATTTGAACTGAAGATTAATATCTTATACGATCAAGACCTCATGAAGGCCAAACAGATTCTGGAAACCATTATGGTTGAAGATCCCAGGGTGCATCCCACCCCCCGGCCGATTGTATATCTGATGAGCCTTAACAAAGGTTATGTCGAATTGTCGGGCCGGGGATGGGCAGATAACTTAAAGCGATTCGTGATTACCCGTGAACTGCTCGAGAAAATCAAGCTGCGTTTTGACCAGGAAGGCATCACCCTGGCCATGCCCCAGATGCAGGTCCATTATACCAGCAAAAACATGCCACAGTCTCATACGGAGGGATAAATGAATACAAAACAAGCCTATAAGATCATTGACGCGGGTTGGGCTAAAAAACGGACAGGTTATCGCATTCAATTTCAAAGGCGGGTTGAGGGTAAAATCGTTACTGATTATTTCCCGGACCTTGATGACGGGCTATGGTTATCAGAGGTAGCGATATGGAGAATGGCATGGCGGCTGGCCGAATCCAGACAATCCGACCCGCCCGACATCAACGCCGGAGACCTGATAAACGTCACCGTGATTGACCACGAGGGTAACCCTGTAAAGTACTATGCGACCAATCACTTTGAGGTTTTCAATCCAATTGATACTGAAATATGAAACTGTTGTATACGATACTTAGTTGTCACTATTGAAAATCTTGATTGGGAAATTTAAAACAAGCGTTCAACACATAAATTTAACTTTTGCGAATAGGGATGTCATAGGTTTTGCCGCTTAATTCGATGCCATATCGATGTTGATCGAATTTCAATCGATGGGCCAGTTTCATCATCGCCCGGTCGATAAATTTGATCCGATCGCCGGCGTGCTCCATATACAGATTATCGTTTTGAACGAAAAGGTTTTCCGGGGCCAGGGGAATTTCGTCTTTCGTATTCAGGATCAGTCGGATCTTGTCGGAATCATTTTGTGCTTTGACGTCAAAAACAAACAGCGCGGTATCCTCGTATTTGAAATAAACCTTTTCTATGGTGTGGTCGTCGTGCTTTTGAAAAAGATAATACCCTTCGGCATCCTTTCGAATCGAAGAATGAAAGTAGCTGATAATTTTTTTATGCTCAAACATGCCATGTTCATTATGCCATCGTCCGTATGCGTCCAGCCAAAAGACAGCTTTTTCTTTGGGCACCACAACTTCTTTTTTTTCTTTTTCGCTCACGCCTTCCCTTCCTTTATCCCCATTATTTGGGAATCAATTCCCGATAGGCTTCCTCTATTTCCTTAAAGTGTTTTTCTGCCAGTTCCCTAAATTCATCGCCCAGATGATGCACCTTGTCCGGGTGATATTTATTGGCCAGCTCCCTGTAGGCTTTCTTTATTTCTTCTTGTGATGCATCTTTTGGAACATTCAACACCGCGTAAGGATCCCTTGACGCATTCCCTTCTTGGAAATGATTCGTTCCATGGGTGTCCTTTTGAGATGAATGGCGGCTTTGATGGTAAAAGTTTTGGAAATAGGATGGTTTCTGACCGATAGTTTTAAAGACCCGCCACAGAATGTATAAAAGGATGATGTCGTCGAGCCAGCCCCAGCCCATGAGAAAATCAGGAACAATGTCATATGGGCTCAAGGCATAAATCAATCCGATAATGATCAGCAGGATTTTCATTCTCAAGATCCTTGCCAAAATTTGTTTTATGATAAGAGTTTAGATTCTTGAAAAATGGTCGCTTCAGATCGGGTTAAATTTTTTCTGCAAGAACTCGTGGATAACGGCTCGTAATGAAAAAACCGGTCTTATCTTTTGATAAGGGAAGTGGTTTAAGCCAATAGGTTCGTATGACCTTAAATCGATGAGGGTTTTTTCATAACGATCCCTAATCCACTCAAACAGCTTCCAGAAAAAATTTAACCCAATCTGAAGCTCCTTTAACATTGATCTGTTTTAAAGACCCAAACAGTTAAGTTTTCAAAATATAGCATAAAAGGGGAGAATTGTCAGCTATTGCTCTTATGAGGATTTTATTCGGATCTGTTGTACCGCAATCAGGGAAATCATACTCAAAAATGCGCCGAAGATAAATGGAATACGGTAATCAATAACCCACAGCAATCCCCCGACAGCAGGAAGGACCACGGCGGCAATGTGATTGATGGTAAATCCCACCGCCATACTCGGAGCGATATCCCTCGGGTCCCCAACCTTTTGAAAATAGGTGCGAATGGCAATGGCAAAATTGAAAAAAATATGGTCCAGTATATAAAGCATCGCCACAATCCATTTTGACTGTACGAAGGCATAAGCAAGAAAAATAAATATCAGGCTGAAGTATTCACAAGAAAGCACGGCCCTTTCACCGAACCGAATGATCGATCTGCCAATGAGCGGACTGATAAAATAGTTGATCAGATTATTGACGACAAAAAGGATGGTCACTTCCTGAACTGTAAAATGAAACTTTTTTACCAGTAAAAAAACGGCAAATGCGATGAAAATCTGGCGCCTGGCCCCGGCCATAAAGGTGAGAAAATAAAACAGCCAGTACTTTTTGCGGAAAATCATTTTTTTTGCTGTGGAACAATATTTTGATCCACGGGGTCTTGAAAAAACCCCCATATCCCTGCAGCTGCAATCAATCCTCCGATGAGCAGATACAATTGAGTGAAATTTAGAAAAGAGGCGACCAAATAGATAAAGATGCCGATTCCGATGTTCGAAGCCGCAGAAAGTGCGCGAAGCTTGCCGAATACCCATGGAGAGGTGTTTTTGTCAAAATATTGAAGGGTCAACGATTGATTGGTGGTTTCATAATAATGAAAGCCGAAACTCATGATCAGGGTCGTTACCAGAAGACCGCCGAATGAAGGGAAAAGCCCGGTGGCGGCCACGCCGATTCCCAAAATCAGAATGGACAGGGCGGATAGGCGATGCTCTTTAATAAGCATGATGACAAACACCGCAAGCAAAGCCAAAAAACCCGGAATTTCTCTGACCGACTGAATAATCCCCACATGATCCCCATTCAGGCCAACCACTCTAACGGCAAAATTATCGAACAACGTTCGCCATGCCTGGAGTCCTATTGTTGAACTGATGGTCAACACCATCAGATATCGATACATGAGGTTTTGTTGGATTTTTTTTATTTTTAAAATTTCCATGACAAGCTCGTTTCTTTTCGGCCATATAGTCCGGATACATTCGGAAAAAAGTGCTCGCACAACATAGGGTCATCAAGCTTAAGTGTCAAATCTTTTTGAAACAAAGCGTGATGAATGCCAGAAGGTAGGCTGAAATTGCAAAGATCATGATTGCGGAAATACCCAAACCCAGGGCTATTTGTGCAGATGCAATGGATGCCAAAACCGACGCGCATCCATTTATCGTCCAGGCATACGCCCGCTGGGCAGGAAGGTTCAAGATATATCGCATGCCAAGAGGGAAGGGGAGTCCCATTAAGAACCCCGGCGGCAGGAGAAGTAACACTGAAAGGGTGTAACGCAAAAATTGGTTGAGCTGTATGATGTGATTCATAATGGGATTAAAAATGAAGAACATACACACGAGGATCACGATAAGTGCAGTGATTGCAATGGGAAAGATTTTGGCACTGATTCGCTGTGACCAATAACCGCCGAATGCGGAAAACACAAGGAGCCCTGTAATGACGACGGTTAAACTGATCACCGGATCGCCGAAAACAAAAATGTATTCTTTTATAAAAAAGAGTTCAATGAACATAAAACCTGAACCCACGGCAAGAAAGTATAGCATGTGGGAGAAGTAAAATTTTCGAGTTTCTTTTAAGGTGGTAAAAAAGGGAAGAATAAAAAGAAGAATGGATATTCCTAATGCTTCTATGAAAACAACGGAAACGATAATTTCGCCGGACATGAAGAAAGAATAAAACCTGCTCCCTGTCATTTTGTAAAGCGCTTTCAGTCGGGACCACTTTAAAAACCGGTAAGGGAAGGGACGGTTGTCCGTCTGAGGAAAGACATCCATGGGGTAGTTTTCAAAATATGTTTTTTCTGATCCTAACCGGTACGCTTCTGCAAGACGGTTGATTTCGTTATAGTGATACGGGGCATCGAAAATATTAAAACGGTTTGCATTTTTCTTTAATATTTTCGGAAGGTAAACCATATCAAAATTCAGGTCTCGTGAAACGTCTTGTAGCACGGTGGTATCGCTAAAAGGCTGTACGGAAACGATAAGGGTAAAGGTGTTCCAGTTTCGCAAAACAGCGATATGTTTTTCAGGGTTTTTGATTCCAAGGGATCTCAAGCTTTCATATGCACTGGCCCAGAGGCGAATAACATCTGACGGTGGCAGTAAAAGTAAACGTGAGACAATGAGAACACCGTTATTAGAAAGATGTTGAAAGTATTGTGTAAAGCTTTCAATGGTAAAAAAATAATCCTGGGTCAGCGCCGCTGATCCAGGGAGAGAGGTTCCCCAGTTTTCGATGTGTATGATGTCGTATCTCCGGTCGGATCGAGCTAAAAATGTTCTAGGATTTTGGTTGATCACCGGAAGTTTATAGTGTTGCTGAACACGGTTTGCGATCCGGGGTTGTTGCTCGACAATGGTGATGCTGTCTGAACCGGATGCCAATGCGCATGGAATGGCTGATCCGCCGCCATGCTGAATCACAAGAATGTGCTTTGGATGCGGCACAAGAAGGTATCCGCTGTATGGGAGCGTGAATCTGGAGAATTGTGCGTCGTTTTTCGATTTTAATTGATAAAGGAATAAGGGATTGTCTCCATCTTTGAACGTAGCCGTCTGATCCGGGAGCAACCCTTTGTATTTCAGGCTTAATCCCGGTGCAAATCTAAGGTGAGGGCTTTCAACATTCTCGAATCTGCCGCGTATACTGTTTGTGGTTTCAATAATTCGAGTGTGGGGAAACAACAGAATCTGGCTGAGCTTTTTGTATGGGGAGGGTTTCACCCGGACAATGGTGCTGCCGTCTTTAACAATCAGTATGACTGCAATGAAAACGATGCAAAGACTGGCTAACCGAAAGTATTTTGTTTTTGGGCGAGAAATTTTTTTTGATGGAATATCATCTTGGTTATAATTTGAGGGTTTTAAAAAAATCACAGCCAAAGGAACAAGGGCTAAAAGAATGACAAGCTTTCCTTCACCGATAAAAGGGAGCAACATCACCGGAATGATGGCTCCGAATGCCGAACCTGCCATATTCGCAAAATACACGAAACCGGTTTTTTCAGGCATAAACGCATAGGCAATGGACACCACAAGGCCGGTGAAGAAAAAAGGCAGCGCCAGAAGAAGATATGCTGTTAAAAGATAAAGGGCCTGGATAGGTTCCAACGGCAGCCTAAAGTAATCCAAAGGAATTCGATTCAAAACAATAAATGAAATGATGGCGGAAAGGGTAAAAAGAATGGTGAAAATATGGATATTTTCAAAGGAGGAAAGATGTTTTTCCCAGCCTTTTTTGTAGGTGTCAATGATATTTAGAAATGTGCCGCCGGCGGCAAATCCAAAAAGGGTGATGCTGATGACCATGAAAGACAGATGGTTCCACTGACTGATGGAAAAAACCCTGACAAGGAGGATTTCAAAAGACAGGGCTGAAAGCGATAATAGAAATACTGCTGCGAGTATCATGGGACAACTTTTATAAATATGTTCCGACTGAGAAATTCGGCTTAGTGCTCTGATTCGTGAGTTCGATGGCGAATTTCTTATATTGTTTCACCGCCCGCTTGTCCCGCCCCTGCGGGGCTCCGCTTGAGACGCAAAGGTCGCAAAGTTAAATATTATTTCTTTTGCCGTTGAGGGGACGGCAAAAGAAAAACATCAATCGCTATGCGATATTTTCTGGTTCTAAATGCCCGCAGGGCATGTTTCTTATTGTTTTCCGTCCTCTCAACGGAAAACAATAAAATAAAAAACCTCTGCGTTCTCTGCGGCTCTAATGAGCGAAGCGAATGGGCGGTGAACTATCGTATTAAAACGGATACGATTTCAAGTCGATCCCGCTCAAAGACAAACATATTTTGTATGATTTCTATGTCTTATAAGACTATTTTCACATTTTGACGATCAATTATGGTCAAGGGCATACCCGGTCATCGGCACAAACAGAACACCGGTAATTTGTTTAACCGTATAGTCCTCACCCTGTTTTGTGACAAGGCTCAGACTCTGGTAGCTGAATGGGTTTCCCAGGGGGAGAATGAGTCTCCCACCATCTTTGAGCTGTTTTAACAAGGGCGGCGGGATGTGGTCGATGGCAGCGGTGATCATAATGCAGTCAAAAGGCGCTGCTTCGGGCCAACCAAAATATCCGTCTGAATGACGGGTCTTAATATTCGTGAAACCCAATGTGCGAAGAACTTGATTTGCCTTTGCATAAAGCTTTTCCTTGATTTCAATCGTGTAAACTTTTTGGGTGACATTTGCGAGAATGGCGGCTTGATAGCCGGAGCCGGTTCCGATTTCAAGGACGCGTTCAGGGCCCTTGAGTTTAAGGCTTTCGGTCATAAGGGCCACAATGTATGGCTGAGAAATGGTCTGGCCCTCACCGATGGGTAGAGGATAATCTGCATAGGCCCGGGAAGCAAGTTTTTCCGGGACGAAACTGTGCCGAAGAACTTCGGACATGGCCTTGAGAACTTTATTGTCGGATATCCCCCGCAGACGGATCTGGGATTGAACCATTTTTTCCCTTGCCTGCCGGTCGTTAGGAGTATCTTTTTGAACCTGGCCCATGAGAAATGACGGGAATGCCGCAACAATAAGAAGGGCAAAAAGGTGTTTTTTCATGGCAGCTTCTTTCGTGGTTCAAACCATCGAACAGGGGCTTTGAAACAGCTTCTAAAAAGGGTAAAGAACTCTGTAGATAAGGGCACCTACAATGACAATCGCCAATACAATGGTGAAGATCATCTGATCGGTGTCGAATTTTTTCATGAGCAATTTGAGTTAACACCAATGTTGCAAAAGTCGAGGATGCCGCCGATCCGAACCCGACGTGTTATTTATGCAACGAGGATTAATCTTCTTTATCCAACCCAAATGCGGTATGCAGAACACGAACTGCAAGCTCGGTATATTTTTCTTCGATGATACAGGAAATTCTGATTTCCGACGTACTGATCATCATGATGTTGATGTTTTCTCTGGCCAGTGTATTAAACATCATTGATGCCACGCCCGAGTGGTTTTTCATTCCGACGCCCACAACAGAAACCTTGGCGATGTTTTTATCACCCAAAACCTCTTCTGTTCCAATTTCTTTTGCCACTTTCTCTTCGATTTCCATGGCGGTTGAAAATTGTGCTTTTGGAACCGTAAAGGTAAGATCCGTTTGACCTTCGGCCCGCGTGTTTTGTATGATCATATCCACAACGATACCCGCTTCAGAAATGGGCGCAAAAATATTGGCAGCAATCCCGGGTCGGTCCTGAACTTTTCTAAGGGTGATACGGGCTTGATCTTTGTCATGTGTTACTGCAGAAACAACAAGACTTTCCATGCCGGCGTCTTCACTAACAACCATGGTTCCCTCCTCTTCGCTAAAAGACGATCTAACATGTACGGGGACATTGTATTTTTTTGCAAATCCAACTGAACGGATCTGTAAAACTTTGGCACCGAGGCTGGCCATATTGAGCATCTCGTCATATGAAATTCGATCAATCTTTTTCGCCTTATCGCAGATATTAGGGTCAGCGGTATAGATACCGTCCACATCGGTGTATATCTCACAGATATCCGCCTTGATCGCTGAGGCGATGGCCACGGCAGATGTGTCCGATCCTCCCCGTCCAAGAGTGGTAATATTGCCGCTGACATCAGACCCCTGAAATCCGGCCACGACAACGATATTTCGCTTTTCGATAAGCTTCATGATATATTCGGCGCCGATTTCGATGATCCGTGCATCACCGAAAGCACAGTCTGTAACCACTTTAGCCTGATGCCCGAGCATGGACAACGCAGGATAATTCATTTGTTTTAATGTCATGGCCAAAAGCGCAGCCGTTGTTTGTTCACCTGTTGCAAGAAGAACATCGAGTTCACGTTTGTCCGGCGATTCCGCTATCTCTTGTGCCATATCGATCAGGCTGTCCGTAACACCGGCCATGGCAGATAAAATGACAACGACATCATTACCCTGTTCAAATGTCTTGGCAACCCGTTTTGCCACATTTTGAATCCGTTCAAGGTCGGCCACCGAAGTGCCGCCATATTTTTGTACGATTAAGCCCATATTATAACTTTCCGAAATAAAATTAAGATGTCAAATTTTCCCAGTTCCCAAGGTTCGCTATCCATTTGCTGCATACCCTCAGCAAGCTATATTCCACAAGAATATCCATCGAACCGGAAAATGTCAAAAATATTACATGTGACGACATTAAGTCAAGCAAAACAAGTTGAAACGAACGCCTTTGGTTAATGGCTTATCCTTACAGGATATTTTTTAACAGATTCGCATTTTTTACATCATGTGCAGTGATGGATATTTTACGTGATTTCTCGCCGGTAAGTTCAAAGTGTATGTTTATGGAATCGGGTAAAAGCTTTTGCTCGATTCTGTCCGCCCATTCGATGGCCACAACGCCGCTATTGTGGAGTATCTCGTAAAGGCCGATATCTTCCATATCCACAGGATCTGAAATGCGATAGAGATCGGCGTGAAACAGGGGGTATCGACCGGGATATTCATTGATTAACGTGTAAGACGGGCTGGTGATATAATAATCATCCGGAACTTCAAGACCTCTGGCCAGCCCCTGGACAAAGGCGGTTTTTCCGCTTCCCAAATCACCGGTTAAAGCCAAAACCGTTCCACCGGTTACGGCTGTGCCGATAATTTTTCCCAAATTTTGGGTTTCATCGACGGAACGGGTTGTTATCTGATATTTGAAAGTCGATAATTGCTCAGTCACAAAGACACCAAATCCCGAAGGTTATAATATGATTATAAAATCGTTACGCGGTTTTATTAAGTCCTGAAAAATCTGGGTCTCAGGGGCAGGTTAAAAACAACGGCCATGCCATTTTAATCGGTCAAACTGGAATGTTGGAATATTGGAGTGTTGGGAAAACCAATTTTTTCAACTCATTACTCCATTACTCCATTACTCCATCATCTCGGCCGGCATATACGGGAACCTTTCCAGGGTGGTACTAAAGCCGGGTCCTCTGGGCCAAGCCTGCCCCGCATTGCGGGGGATTCTTTACTTTTAGACGCTATCGGCCAATTTTTTAATCGCTTCGGGCAAGGTGTTCATCACGTCCGTCGCCAGATAACCGAAGGGCCCCTTGTTTTTAACCAGAGAATCGGCTGTCGCACCATGAAGATAGACACCGGCATGGGCGGCAAGTTCAGGTGAATGCCCTTGTGCGATAAAGCCGGCGATGACTCCGGTCAAAACGTCTCCCATGCCGCCGGATGCCATTCCTGGATTGCCGGTGGGGTTGATGAAAACCCTGCCGTCCGGATGGGCGACAACCGTTCCGGCCCCCTTCAACACAACATGGACATTGAATTTTTCTGCAAAATCACGGGCACATTTGATGCGGTCTTTTTGAACGTCGGCTGTGGTTGTCCTTATAAGCCGTGCCATTTCTCCGGGATGCGGCGTCAGAACGACGGGAGTGTCGAGATCTTTCAATATTTCAGTATGATCGGCAAGGATGTTCAATCCATCCGCATCAATAACCACCGGTTTAGTGTTCTCTTGAAGCAGGTTCTTAAAAAGCATTTTAGTTTCAGGGGCTGTGCCGATTCCGGGTCCAATGGCAAGACATTTTTTGTCGGAAAGAAGATCCATAATTCTGTTAAACGATGCTTCGCCGAGAATACCTTTAATGGTTTCAGGCAGCGGATCTGTCATGGCCTCCACCACCTGAGCCTCTAAAACAGGGTTTAAGCCAACCGGGATTCCAAGGGTGACGAGACCGGCCCCGGCCCGCATGGCTGAAGTGGCCGTCATGGCAGCCGCTCCGGTTTTTCCTGGCGAACCTGCTATGACCAGAAGATGGCCGGTATGCCCCTTGTGGGCATCCGAAGGTCTGGGATAAAAAACAGTACGAATCAGTTCCGGCGTTAACAAGTATTGCAGGGGAGCGACATCGTTTGCAATATAAGGTGGTACCCCGATATCGATAATTTTCAGATTTCCGGTATAATCAGCACCGGGGAAGAGATAGTGGCCGGTTTTGGCAAATGCAAACGTTGCCGTGGCATCGGCTCGAACACAGGTGCCGCATGGCTGGCCTGTATCCGAGTTCAGGCCGGAAGGTATATCCACTGAAAAAACCGGCTTGTTTGATTGATTGATGAAGTCTATCACATTTCTAAAAAACCCTTTTACATCCGATCGCAGACCGGTTCCGAGGATTGCATCTATCCAGATCGCCTCATGACGCATTGCAGTTTCATGTGCTAAAAAAGATTCTGCGTCCGGCATTTCAATAACAGGGACTTTTAGAGGGGGAAGTAGCTCGAGGTTGGCGGCAGCATCTCCTGAGACCTTTTGACGTTCTGAAAGAAGATAAACGGTAACGCTTATTCCTTTTTGAGCCAGATATCGGGCAATAACGAAACCGTCGCCACCATTGTTTCCTCGACCTGCGATTACACCAATCTTTTTATTTTCAGCATCCTCAAATTGTTCCAAAAAAAATTGGGTTGCCCCCCGGCCGGCATTCTCCATCAGAATCCTGCCGGGAAGACCAAACGATTCGATGGTCGAACCATCCATCTGCTGCATTTCATTTGCGGTTACAAGATACATGCGTTACTCCAATCTTTTCGTCCGAAAACAGTTCTCAAATATTCAACCTAAATTGAGCGATTTTCAAGTTTGCCGCATTCAAGCAAGTTGAGCGTAGCGAAATCCCGCTTTGCGGGAGAAGATGTTGTTTCGCTATAGTCGTCTATGCGGAACGGCATCTGACGCAGTAGATGCGGTGAAATTGGAAATCCCGTAGGGTTTCAAATTATTGAAGTTAAAAATGTCAGAATACCTTAAAAATATTTATAAATTGACCATTTCAAAAATTTGAAACGCTCAGCTTAGGTTTAAAGTTCTTTGATGAGTGTCGACATTTCCTTAACGGCCTTTTCCATACCCACAAGTACTGCCCTTGAGATAATGCTGTGGCCAATGCTGAATTCATCGATTTCGCGGAGGCCTTTAAATGTCTTTATTGTGTTGTAACACAAACCGTGGCCGGCATTGATGCCCAATCTCAATTTGTGTGCTAATTTTGTAGCGTTGACGATATCGGTAAACGCCTGCTCTTTTTTCTTGGTTGTTTTGGCATCGCAGAATATGCCTGTATGTATTTCCACCATGGTTGCGTTTATTTGGTGGGCAACTTTAATCTGATCAGGATCAGGATCAATGAAGATACTTACCGGAATACCGCTGTCTTGAAGCGTACCAACGGTTTCAGCAATCGCATCTTTATTTGAGATTAAGTCCAATCCACCTTCGGTGGTCAACTCTTCCCGTTTTTCCGGAACCAGTGTGACAACTTCAGGTTGGACATCAAGAGCAATCCCAATCATTTCGGTGGTCGAAGCCATTTCCAGTATAAGTTTTGTCTGAACAATTTTTCTCAATATCCTAAGGTCACGGTCCTGGATGTGCCGTCTATCTTCCCTTAAGTGAACCACAATCCCGTCTGCTCCGGCCAGTTCCGCCAGAATTGCTGCTGCTACAGGATCAGGATCACTGCTTTTTCTGGCTTCTCTCAATGTTGCAACATGATCAACATTTACCGCTAATCCAGCCATCAGTAAACCTCCATTGTGTCTTAGTGCCTTTGTGGCAAATAATTTTAATTTTGTAGGTCCTAGTAGGCGGAAGTCCGCTCATAGGCGTTAAGATTCAATTAACTTCAGAATCTCGGCACTTTTTTTTTCCATCCTGTCAGCTTCCTGTTCGGACGTTTCATGATCATATCCCAATAAATGAAGAACTCCGTGCACCAGAAGCTGTGTAAAACGTTCTTCCATACTGATACCGATACTTTTTCCTTCTTTTTCAGCGGTTTCAATGGAGATAACCACATCACCGAGAAGCTCCGGGTTGATTTTCGAAAACGGGTCTGTGCGCATGGGGAAGGCGATAACATTTGTGGGACCGTGTCGATGAAGATATTTTTTATTGAGTATTGCGATTTGGGGATCATCAACGATTAAAATAGAAAGCTCTGCGTCATGACAGGCCAAGGCGTTTAAGATGTCTCTGGTTTTTTGTTGAATTGTTGTCATCGATATCTTGTATTTCTTTTGCCTGTTGTCTATCAACACTTCCATTTTTTCCCATTCCGTTGGTCAAAAGTTGTTTCCCGTTGGTCAAGAATTGTTTCTCCGGATATTCAATTCGGTGATGGTATATTCCGTTTAATATTTTATTGAAACTTTTTGCTATATTGTGAAGATCTTTCAGCGTTAGTTCACAATTGTCCAACTGGCCGTCTGAAAAGATTCTGTTTATTAAATTTTGCACCAGTCCTTTAATTCTGGTAGGTGTCGGGTTTGAAAGGGTTCTGGATGCAGCTTCAACCGCATCTGCCAGCATGACCAGCCCGGCTTCTCTGGTCTGAGGTCTGGGACCTGGATATCTGAAATCGTCCATATTTACGCCATTTTCACCTTTTAGCTGCGTTGCTTTTTCATAAAAAAAACGGATAAGGCTTGTACCGTGGGATTGCCTGATGGTTTCAATGATGGCATGGCCCAGTTTGTTTTGCTTGGCTATCTCCACACCGTCCTTAATGTGAGCGATGAGGATAAGACTTGACATGGAGGGTGCAAGTTTGTCGTGTCTATTTACTCCGTCGGCCTGGTTTTCAATAAAATACAAAGGCTTTTTTATCTTGCCGATATCATGAAAATAACCACAAACTTTTGCAAGTGACGGATTGGCGCCGATTTCAGATGCCGCTGCTTCAACCATGGTTCCGACAATGACCGAATGATGATACGTTCCCGGCGCTTCCAGCATAAGTCTTCGAAGAATTGGTTGATCGAGGTTTGCAAGTTCAAGAAGTTTAATGTCTGTGGTAAAGTCAAATGCAATTTCAACCAGCGGTGCGATGCCGGCGGTAACGATTCCTGCCCCGATACCCCCCAAAAACGCAAATCCCCAATCCCACATGAGTGTAAAGATTGTGGAGCCTCCTATATAAACGTCGATAACCGTAACGAGGATAACATTCAACAAGCCGAGTTTTAACCCGGCCTTTATAAAAACTTTGCGCTCCCGGCAATTCTGCATCCAGTATGCTGCCATCAAACTGTTAAGAAGAAAGTAGATGAAAATTTCGAATCTGTTTTTAAATATAATCGCTGTGCCGATTGCAATTAACATGGCAATGGGAATGGCCAATTCAATGCCCAAAAACAGACATGTGGTCATGGCACCTGCGGCCAGGGGAATACCATAAGTGATTGAATCGGCGGATATTGAAAAGGGCGTATAACGAGACACGGAATCGGCTAAAGACTCCGATATGCTGGAGATGAAGAAAAAAGTGATGAGTACGCTGGCCAAAAAAAGCAGGTTCTTGGTGTTGTTGAGATTGGGTCGATTGTGAATGCAAAGGGCATAAATGGTCATGAGGATGCATAGGATGAAAAGCGCCGATCCTATGCAGTTTGTTAAAACTTTCTCATTCTTTACGCCTTCTTGATAGATCTTGAGTTTTAGAAGCTGGTCTTTGGTTACCCGCTCTCCCTCGCGCAAAAGCATCTCACCTGCTTTTATCTTATAAAATATCGGTTTAACTTCCGAATAGGCCTCTTTTTTCCGCTTTTCGGTTTCACTTCTGTTTAGCGTTATATTCGGCTGAATCAGTCTTTGGGCGAAATCTACGATCAAATTTCGAAGATCGGGAGTCTTGTTTTGAAGAATGGGATTGCCGATTATTTTGACCATGGTTTTTGCCTGATCAAGACCGTAAAAGTGCTTTAAATTATAAACAAGCATTTCATTTTTTGTTTTGATATCGCTTAAAATTATGCCTCTATCGGTTTCTTTTAAAAGCATCTCTTTATTTGCAACCACCCCATTATCAAATATCTCTTTTAAAATACTGGAAATAAATTTTGAAATATCATCGGAGAAGGCTTCAAGTTCGAGAATTTTATAATCCGCGTCATTGACTGAAATGCCGATCTTTTCTTCAAAGTCGGCCTTTTTTTGCCAGATAAGGTTATGTACGATTAATTTTTGTTCTTCATTTTCTGATGAGGATGTTTCCGTTTTTTTAAGGCTATCAATGCTTTTTATAGTTTCAAGCATTGCACGAAGATCATCAAAGGCTTTTTTTGTTTTTAGACTGGTTTTTGTGGAAATGTTTACATCATGATCGTACACCGTCAACACATTTTCTACGGCCTGTTTTCGGCCGGCTTCCGTGGCATCTTTGTCTTCGATTAAAAAATTTTTTGCAGCCTTAATATCCCTGGTGACAACATCCCCAAGTTTGTAGGAATATTTTTTAATAACAAGATTTGGATACAGCAAAATTGTAAAAACTATTGTAACAGCGACTAAAAGGGCCCATCGAACACTATCACTGTTGTCAATGAGTCTGTTTAAAGACAATTGAGTTTTTATAATGTTCATTGCTGTATGGTGTTATTTCTGTTTGTTGGCATCCAGATTTTCATATGCCTCAATAATTTTTTGGACCAATCCATGCCGAACGACATCTTTTTTTGAAAAAAAGATGAATTTTATTCCTTCTATTCCCTGCAATATATCCTTAACTTCAATGAGTCCTGAAGGTTTATCCACAGGAAGATCAATCTGAGTAATGTCACCGGTGATCACTGCTTTTGAGCTGAATCCTATCCTTGTCAGAAACATCTTCATCTGTTCAGGCGTCGTATTTTGAGCTTCATCTAAAATGACAAAAGAATCATTTAATGTTCGTCCGCGCATAAAAGCCAACGGTGCAACTTCGATAACGCCTTGTTCTATCAGGCTGGATACTTTTTCAAACTGCATCATATCGTGGAGCGCGTCGTAAAGCGGTCGGAGATAGGGATCAACTTTTTGGGCCAGATCTCCGGGTAAAAATCCCAGCGCTTCACCTGCCTCCACAGCGGGCCTTGTAAGGATGATGCGATTTACCTTTCCCTTTGAAAGCGCTGCAACCGCCATGGCCATGGCAAGATACGTTTTACCTGTTCCTGCCGGCCCTATTCCGAAAACCATGTCGGAACTTCGGATGGCATCTATGTATTCCTTTTGAGCGTGGCTTTTGGGTATTACAGGGCGTTTTTTGGAAGTGATGTAAACCGTATCCAGGAAAATATCTTTAAGCTTAATGTGGTCGTCTTCGCTCAAAATTCTGACTGCATATTCGACATCATTCGGATAGATTGGATAACCATCCTTTAGCAGGCCGTAAAGTTGTTTGAGTATTTTTTTCGCCAGGTTTTCAGCAATGCTGTCTCCCTGGATAAATATCGTATTACCTCTTGCGTGAATGGAGACATCTGTTAATTCTGCAATTCTTTTAAGGTTGTTGTTATACTCACCGAAAAGCTGACTTGCCAGATTAATATCTGAGAAAATTAATCTGGTTTTATTATTTTCGGAAATTACATCCATGTTTCAGGGTTGAGCAGATGCTCTGTTTAGTATTAAAGGTCTCGTAAAGATCTCTATGAGCTATGTAATATTGATGAATCCAGAAAAAGTCAAATCTATAATTTAATGGACATGGGAAAAAGAAAATTTCTTGACTCACAATATCTGCTTTGTTAGTTTTCAGAAATGAAAATATCAATAATCACATCCTTCTGAATTTGTTGATATTTTTACTAAAAAGTGTTTTTGTTCGATGTTGCACCGAGAAGGATGTATTAAGCGCTCATGGTATTTGACGCTTTTTTAAAAACCGTAATAGTTTGTACCGAATATTTTAACCTTACGGGCGTATCAGAGACGCCCATATGCTGTGCTTGTCCCCCTAACAGGGGGATTATGAGACATTTGTCGTCCCTGAGCGCCTTGCTGGAGCGAAGCGGAAACTCCGTTATCGGGGCAAATGAACGCCTCGCACACGTGAAATATCCGGGATAGATGGGAGCACCATGAATTTTTTTGATATCATCACCATCATAATTTTGGCTTATTGTATCATTAGGGGTGTTTTTAGAGGTCTATTAAAGGAATTGTCTTCTATCATCGGCGTGTTTGGCGGATTCTATGCTGCTTATACCTATTACATGTTGCTTGCAAAACCCCTGTCAAAATGGATTTCCAATACCGGATACCTCAACATATTGAGTTTCCTCATTATATTTTGTGTCGTTTTTCTAATAATCAGCATATTGGGTGTGATTATCAATTACCTGCTTAAACTGGCTTTATTGGGCTGGATGGATCGTTTTTCCGGCGCCTTATTCGGCGCATTGAAAGGACTGCTTATTGTTTCAGTGTTGTTAATTGCACTCACCGCCTTTCTTCCAAAGGGCTCGCCTTTCATCAAAGATTCCCTACTTTCTCCCCATATAACGCTAATCTCAGAAAAAATGGCCAAGGTTGTTTCTAAAGATATGAAGCACGCTTTTATGGCCAAGATAGCGGAATTAAAAAAGATCTGGAAAAAACATTAATCATTTACTCAAGTTTTGCGCCCTTAATTATATAAAAATCGGTTTAAAAAGGAAAACTGAAATGGAAATTGAGGCCATCATTGATTTGATTGAGACGTTAAGAGGGGAAAACGGTTGTCCCTGGGACAAGAAGCAAACACCGCAAACTATTTTGGCGTATCTACTGGAAGAAACATACGAACTCATGGATGCAGTTGAATCCGGCGATCCGGCGGAAATCTGTGGGGAACTCGGGGATGTATTGTTTCATATATTTTTTCTCATCAGTCTTTTCCGGGAGACGGGTTATTTTGATGTCAAGGATGTTGTCGATCTAAATGTAAAGAAAATGATCCATCGGCACCCCCATGTTTTTGGTAATGACAACGTCGACAGTGCAGATGAAGTCAGTAAACGGTGGTATAAAATTAAGATGGAAGAAAAGGATCTTTCTACAGAGATGTCTATTCTGGACTCTATCCCTTCCAATCTTCCGGCCTTGATGCGAGCTTACAGAATTTCCGACCGGGCAGCGAGAACAGGATTTGACTGGGAAGATATATCCGGTGTTATGGAAAAGGTCGAAGAAGAATGGGCTGAGTTGAAAACAGTGTTGAAAAAACAAAAACAATCTCCGGAAGATCATTCCCAGGTGGCGCTGGAATTTGGTGATGTTCTCTTTACACTCGTAAATGTAGCCCGGTTTGCAAACATCCATCCTGAAACCGCGTTGAGAGATTCCACTAAAAAGTTTGAAAAGCGCTTTAGGTATATGGAAAAGCGAATTTCAAAGGGACAAAAAGATATAAGATCGGTTTCTCAAGAGGAGAAGGATGTTTTGTGGGAGCAGGCTAAAGACAGTATCGATTAAGGCGTTCTGCCAAAACCTTTCATTATTTTGTGCACTTTTCACAGATTTTTCATAAAGTGATTCACCCTTTCACCCTATGTTTATGGGATCCGGGACGATTATGCTTCTTGCCTTGATTCTCTGAAGCGCCCATAAAATAAGGATTTCAAAGCCCTACCCACCACATGTTTTTATAAAAAACTCATAGAACCAGATTCTGGCATAAATATTGAAAATAATCGCGTCTAAGTTCAGCGCAGACCAGAGATGTTCACTCTCAAATCAAACTTTTTAAAACAGGTCGCTTGAAATAAAGTTGAAAAGATAGCTTCCTATAGTCTTAAACGATCAATTCAAAAAAATGAAAAAAAAAGAAAAGGAAAGCATCATCTATGCTGTGAGGTCCGACACACTTTTGACCCTGAAGAAAAGGGTCTTCCCCTCTTTTTCGATCATCCGGATGTGTGGCAGCTTTTTTCTAACTGTTTTTAAATGAACGGTCATTGTCAAATCGCTCCTTGATTGGCGACATATTTTTGCATTGAACTTTTTTCGATAATAGGGTGCCGTTTCGCCGGTGGGTTTGATGGTAAAATCTTGGATCTTATCTTCAAAAGCAATTTCAAAAGCAATGGCCATCATCATTTCATCTAAATTCCAGAGCTCTTTTTTCCCCTTGTTCCTGTAGTCGACGTGCACGAAAAATCCCACCTCATGTTTAGATCGAAGTTCTTTTAACGGTAGAAGATCCGTTTCGAAACGTTTTCGAAATGAAGTGGAAAAAGGCAATCCGATGAGGGGAGATCGGAACACCGACCCCAGCATAATGGATTTTGAAGTGTCAAAATCAAGATAGGCGATTTGCTTTAAAGTATTAAGGTCAAACACATCGATCAGACAATTTCCTCTCAGTGTTAATACCAGGTCAACCGATACGGTTGAATGAACGGCAAACCCCACCTGTCGTAAATCCCGGTAATTAAAAGTATGCCATATGGAGTCGTTCATTTAGGGTTTCAGCATAGAGGTCACTTTTTGTCATGGCGCCGAATGATTCCGCCACACGACATTGGCGGACAAGAATTCGCCAAAGACATATTTTGTCTTTAAAAATTTGTATGTTCAAGTCGACTTGTGTTTGATAAAGGTTCCGTTTTGGTATTCTTCGAAGGCCAGTCGTAATTCTTCCTGGGTATTCATCACAATGGGGCCCCGCCAGGCAACCGGCTCGCCAATAGGTTTTCCCGAAATTAAAAGAAACCTTACCGGCTCATCTTCCGTAGATACCCGGACAGATTCCCCGTCGTCAAACAGCACCAGCATTTCGTTTTCGATGAAAGGTTCGCTGTTCATGTCAAAATAACTGTCTCCCACCACATCAAAAGTAAAGGGTCTCTTTTCCTGGCAGAAGTATCCTTTTCCATCGATGACATAGGCAAACACCGTATGCCCTGCTTTTGTCGGGTGCTCGTATATTGAATTCGCAGGCATGTGAATGTCAATATATTCCGGATCGATGACAATGTCCTGAACCGGGCCCGGCGTGCCGTTGATCCGACCGCAGATTATCTTGATCTTGGTTCCGTTTTCCAATTGAAGCTCCGGAATTTGGCTCGATTTTATTTCCTGGTAACGGGGATCCATCATTTTGTGGGATGCCGGCAAATTCGCCCAAAGCTGAAATCCCAACATGATGCCCTTTGGGTCGCCTTTGGGCATCTCCTGGTGAATAATGCCGCTTCCGGCCGTCATCCACTGGACATCCCCGGAGTCGATGATACCTTTATTTTTCATACTGTCACCATGTTCAACAGCCCCCTGAAGAACATAGGTGATGGTTTCGATCCCGCGATGGGGATGCCAGGGAAATCCTTTGATGAAATGCTCCGGAATCGTTGATCGAAAATCGTCTAAAAGCAAAAAAGGATCAAACATAGGGACTTCACTAAATCCGAGTGCCCTTTTTAGATGAACGCCGGCCCCTTCGATGACAGGTTTACTTCGAAACACTTTACGAATCTTTCTTGTTAGATCCATTTTATCCTCCGGTCATCGACATCAAATAGGATCTCAAATTTATCTGCCTGTTTTTCAGTCCGAACTTTTTTCGCATATTTTTACGGTGAAAATTGACGGTGGTTTCGGATATGTTCAGTATATCTGCAATTTCCTTGCTGGTTTTGCCGTCTTTGATCAAGGTGACCACTTTAATTTCCTGGGGGGTCAGAATAATTTGGGCATTTGAAAATTTTTGAAGGAGCGGGGAAATAATATCCTTCAGATGATTTTCAATGATTTCAACGAGAGTCTTATTTCTGGGTTTTAATGGAACTTCCTTTAACTTTTCAACATACGGTAAAACCAACTCCTTGACATTGGTCAATACATTTTTTTCAAGCTCCAGCTTGTCGTTTTCTCGATGCTTGATCAGCACTTTCAGCGCAATGTTGGCTTCCTCAAGGCTTTGCTTCTGTTCTTTGAGTTCTTCACGGCTTTCCCTTAACGCTTCTTCGACAAGTTTCAAAGCCGTTATATCTTCATGGCTAATGACAACCCGGACGGGCTTGGTATCAGACATTCGGATAGCCCGCATGTAATACCAATGTTTGCTGTCAAGAGAGTGACAGGGATAGTCAAACAGAAACTCCTGGGTATGGCCTTGGATAACCTTTCGAATCCCTTCTGCGATATCATGAGCATCTGACGCATCCTCTCCGGTGGCGGCATTGCAGACCTCCAGGTAGTTGATTCCTCTGTAGTCAAAGTCTTTTGGCATGCCGTTTTTAACCGAATAGGCTTTCCATGCACGATTGTTCTCAAGGATGACGCCGTTTTCATCCAGAATGGCAATGTGTGCCGATAGGGAATCTATCACAGCTCTGGCCAGTTCTTCGGAGAAATTCAAAGGCTCAATACGGGATTTTGCTTCCTGCGGGTGGTTTTTCATGGGTGTACTCCCTGATTCGAGAAATCAAAATATGCTGTGCTTTTGAGCATATTGTTTATGGTACTCTAAAGTAGAGGTCATTGTAAAGTGGAACATAAAGTGTCGGTATGTGTTTACAGGAGAGCACGCCCCGTGAACACATACACGTGCAGGATATCGGATACCGTATGCGAAATTGTTACCGGGTATTCAAATGAAGATAAAGAGGTTATTCGATAATGCCTTTGTACCGGAGTTTTTTTCTGAGGTTTTCAACACGACGACGATTGACACCGAGGTCTGAATAGCCGGTTCTAGAGGCTGAACGAATATGAATAATGCCGTTAGATGGGGTTAAATGGAGCGTGAGGTCATCAACAAATCGAAAAATCATGCTTCTGCATTCTGCCTGAATATCGCTGTTATCTGCTGAAACTATTTTTGTTCGGGGCAGTGAGCCAACCGTTTTTTGAACCATATCCCAGCTTGTTTCAGGATCTTTTTTTAATTTAAAGGGTTCAATTCTATATTTTGGGTTTTTTGCTGATGACGACACGCAATTGGGCGTATCCGGACAATCCAATAACCCTGACGATTCGCTATTGTGACGTTCCGCAGGGTTTCCGGAACATCCCCATAAGATCGTAACAAGCATCAAAGACCCAATGGAAATCTTGAACATTTTTTTCATTTCTTTGCCATCACCTTTTACGAGAGCCATTTCGCAATCAAAAAACTTATTGAAGCCACCACGGAACAGAGAAAAACGCCCCACAAAATATCGACCATCACCACCTTTAACGGCCAATTTTTTATGGTGGCCATATTGGTCAAATCGTATGTTGCGTAAGTGAAAAAACCGTACAAACTGCCCCACAACAGCGCTTTTCCCAATGAATCTTTTTCTAATGCCGGCACAACAGCAAAAATGATAATACCTACGATATACAGCAAATAAAAGCTGATTGCCGCCGACCAGTTCACATCCGGACTCAGTATAAATCCAAGATTGTTTCGATAAAACTTTTTTGCAACAAATCCCAGCCAGATAATATCAACGGCAAAAAAAACCGGTACAGTCAATACATAGAGTTTTAAGTAAAAAATGATGTTCATTCTGTCACCCTTATGGCTTACCCGGAGCTGTATTCATGAGACTTATTTTAGTTCAATAATTTTCTAAACATTACAGTAAGCATTTTGAGGTCGTTTATCAATGGGCTTTGTAAAAATTCCAAATATCAAATTCCAAATACCAAAAAAATCCCAATGACTAAAATTCTAAAATCCAAACAATGTGTCGTCCCGGAAGGTTTTGGTCATTGAATATTGGAATTTGAGATTTATTTATAATTTGGTGCTTGGAACTTGTGATTTTAGACACAAAACTCCAAGGCAGGGCCATCTATCTCCGACTTGGCCAGAGGATCAGATTTTTATTGTAACAAAAAATCGATAGGTATTACCTATTACTATACGCCGATTTTGCTCGTATTGAATATTCTTTGAACGTACATAAAATAAGTTATAGTTAGTGTTTTTCAGACTTATAAAAATAATGATTTATTAAAACCTAAAAAAAATTGAGGGACGGGTTCATGAAACACATTGTATATACTGCAATAATTATATCAGTAATGGTATTAATCAGCGTAACGCCCAATGTTTATGGAGCAGAAATCGAAGGGGTACATTTTGAAAACACCTACACGACAGACGGGATTCGGATGAAGATCCAGGGTACGGGACTGCTTCGGTATCTCGGCATTATCAGAGCCTATGTCGGCGCGCTCTATCTGGAAGAGGAAAGTTCCATAGAAGATGTTCTTTCAGATAAACCCAAGCGCTTGGAGGTTGAGTATTTCCATGCCTTAAAAGGGGAAGATTTCGGAATTACCACAAACAAGGTGATTGCAAAAAACACGGATGTACTGACCTTGGAAAAAATTCGACCACAAATCGATTATCACAACTCACTTTATGAAGATGTCCAACCTGGAGACCGGTATTCATTGACGTATATCCCGGGAAAGGGCACAGAGTTGGCATTAAACGGAAAAACCAAGGGTATTATCAAAGGCGCTGATTTTGCGTCCGCACTTTTTTCAATGTGGTTGGGGAAATTCCCCATGAACGAACCTTTTAAAAAACAGTTGCTGGGGTTAAGATGAAAGCTGAAGCCCAAAAATCTGTTCCGTTTCATAAAAAGATTGCTTATGCTGCACCGGCTTATGCCCTTGCAGTGGTGGGAATACCGATTTATGTTTATATACCGAAGTTTTATACGGACATTATCGGGGTCAATGTTGTGTTAATGGGTTATATTCTCTTGAGTGTTCGAATTTTCGATGCCATAACAGATCCGGCCATAGGGTACATTTCCGATCGAATCAAAACGCCGTTCGGCAGAAGACGGCCGTTTATCGCAGGAGGGTCTTTCTTCGTCTCATTGTCAATGTACTTTTTATTCAATCCTCCACAAGCGTCTTCATATTATTCTGCCCTGTGGTTTGGTATATGTATCTATGCGTTGTTTTTTTTCTGGACACTTGTCAGTGTACCTTATGAATCTTTGGGCCCTGAAATCACCTTTGATTATAACGAACGGATGTCTTTATTTGGCGTGCGGGACGGTTTTTTAATTGCCGGAACTCTCGCTGCTGCAAGTTCGCCGGCCCTGGTGGAATGGCTGTTTAATCTTTCAGAGACTGCCCAGGGAGAACGGGCTAAATTTTTCTGGATCGCGGTGATGTATGCGCCTCTCGTTATCGGTTTTTCATGGTGGTGTGTGCTTTCCATAAAAGAGTTGCCTCACAAACGTGTAAACCGTCCTATGGGGGTTGTAAAGGGGTTACGGCAAACAGGTCGCAACCGACCGTTTGTCATTCTCCTCATTGCATACACCATAAGTGCCATTGGGAATAACCTTCCGGCCACTTTGATTCTTTTTTACGTAGAATATGTGCTACAATCTAATTTGGCAGACTTTTTTCTGATGATATATTTTGTCACCGGCATTGTTTTTCTTCCAGGATGGATTTCGATTTCACGCAAGATTGGCAAAAAAGCAGCATGGTTGACGTCCATGGCCATCAATACGGGTGCTTTTTTCGGTGTATTTTTTCTTGGACCGGGAGATACCGTGATCTACGGGGTATTGGTATTTTTATCCGGGATCGGTTTCGGTGCCACCTTGGCGATTCCATCTGCCATACAGGCCGACGTCATCGACTATGATGAATGGTTAACCGGTGAAAGGCGTGAAGGACAATATATCGGTTTGTGGTCGATTTCTAAAAAGCTTGCAGCGGCAGTCGGTGTCGGGGCCGGACTTTCAATTCTTGGTGCAGCAGGCTACACGCCCAATGTGGAACAGTCTGAACAGGTAAAATTAGTGTTACGAACGCTTTATGCATTGGTGCCGTCCGTTTGTAACTTGATTGCCATTTTAATCGCGCTGGCTTATCCGATCAGCGGCAAGGTTCATGAAAACATACGAAAAGCCATTGATGATCGAAACAACGGCATTTTTGTGATCAATCCCATGAAACCAATGTCTTCGACGGCCTGAATAAAGAATTCAATGACGTTAGCGGATTTACGAATCAGTGTTTGAGGCTTAAGAAACAGATAGAGAGATAACATGGAAAATTTAATTTTTATATTCAGCCTAAATTTAGCAGCCGTTATCTTGATGATGATTATCGGATGGTTACTCAGCCTAGTTCTTAAAAATGTAACGGTGGTAGATAGTTTGTGGGGATTGGGGTTTGTCATGATTGCCTGGGCAACCTTTTTTTTAACGGAGGGTTATTTAGGACGAAAGCTGTTAATCGCATTTCTGGTCACATTTTGGGGTTTGAGACTGAGTATTTATCTGACACGGCGCAACTGGGGAAAGGGGGAGGATCCCAGGTATGGCTCCTGGCGTGAAAAGAGCGGAAAACATTTCTGGATCGTGAGTCTTTTTAAGGTGTTTTTGCTACAGTCGCTATTTTTGTGGGCCATTTCCATTTCAATACAGTACGGCATGGCGTCGAAGACACCGGAAACGATCACCTGGATGGATCTGTGCGGCTTAATCCTTTGGGGGATCGGTTTTATATTTGAAGCTGTTGGTGATTGGCAGTTGGCCGTATTTAAATCCAACCCCGCCAATAAGGGAAAGGTCATGGATCGGGGATTGTGGGCCTATACCCGACATCCCAATTATTTTGGTGAATGTCTCATGTGGTGGGGGATTTTTTTTATTGCATTTTCAACACCAAACAGTTGGTGGACCGTTTTGAGTCCGCTGATCATCACTGCGGTGCTGCTGAAAATGACAGGGATTCCTTTAACCGAAAAAACCATGGTGAACCACCGACCGGGTTACAAAGAATATATTCAGCGTACCAATGCGTTTATTCCCTGGTTTCCAAGAGCAAAGAGAAAATAAGGGTACGTGTTTACGGGGTATGCTTCCTCTTGAAAATTCAGGTTTTTATGTGGCTAAAACAGGTGAGCCGATCAGGCCAGAGGGGGAAGCAACGGCTCTCGTCTGCACATGGGTTTGGTCAACAGCATTTGAACATCCCCGATATACCTTTCCGCAAAGCCCCCCTCACAATAGCAAAGATAATATTCCCACATTCGAATAAAAGCATCTGAAAATCCCATTTTGCGAACGTCATCGATGCGATCAAAAAAACGTTTTCGCCATTCGGCAAGTGTTCGGACATAATGTGGTGTGATATCTTCAAGATGAAACAGCTTCAGATCTGTCTTACGGGCTATTGAACTCATAATGGCACGGATCGAAGGAATACAGCTGCCCGGAAAGATATACCGCTTAGAGAAATCGACCGAGCGTTTATGAGCGTCAAACATATGATCGACAATGGTGATGGCCTGAAGAAGCATCATGCCGTTTGCCTTGAGCAACCGACTGCAGATTTGAAAAAAAGTATTCAGATACTGATGGCCCACCGCTTCGATCATTTCAATGGAGACCAATTTGTCAAATTTGCCGCCAAGATGTCGATAATCCTTGCGAAGTAATCTGATTCGATGGGACAAGCCGGATGCCGCAATGCGTTTTTCGGCCAACGCATACTGTTCGTCGGAAATGGTTGTGGTTGTCACGCGACATCCGTAATTTTTTGCAGCATGTATGGAAAAACCGCCCCATCCGCCCCCGATTTCGATGACATGGTCTTCGGGATGAAGCTGGAGTTTGCGGCAGATTCGATCGTATTTTGCTATGGAAGCCGCTTCCAGCGTAGTGTTTTCGTGCTCAAAGATGCCGCAGGAGTAGGTCAATGTTTCATCCAGGAAAAGCCTATAAAAATCGTTTCCCAGATCGTAATGGGCAACGATATTTTCTTTGCTCCCTTTCAAGGTATTGCGCCGAAAGTAGTGATACAATTTATGAACAGGTTCAGAGAGCCAAGACCAGCCTTTGTCCATTTTTTCCATTATTTGCCAATTCAAAATCACCAGGCGTATGACATTGGTCAGATGGGATGTTGACCAGAATCCGGACATATAGGCTTCGGCAGAACCAATGCTGCCGCCAAACACGGTGCTCGTATAAAATCGTGGATGGTGCACGTTAATGGTCGCTTGCAAAGAAACCCCGTTCGATGATTGACCAAATTGGTGCTGCTGATTTTTTTCGATGAGGGCAAGCCTTCCTCTCTTAAAATCTTTCATCAGCACGAAAAAAAGTTTACGGGATAGTCTGTCGATAAACGTTTCCCGAAGAAGTTCCAAGGCAGATACTTTCTGTGGTATGAATGTTTCCGTCATGGGTCATCTCCTCTATATGGCAGTGATCTTTTTTTGGGATGCGTAAAAAATGGGGTGTTTTTCAGCAGCAGGCGCAGTGCCTGAAAATGGATCATTGTCGTCACTCTCATCGTCATTAACGGGTATTTCATAAGCATGCGGGTCAATGCTTTATGGGTGATGGGTCGTCTTTTCAGCATCAGACTGGCATCGAACAGCTTTTTACCTTTTTCGATATCGATCATATGAACCCGAATGATGTCGCCGGGCACACGAAATCGCCAGTCGTATTGGATGTCCATATCAATAAACGGTGACACATGAAAAATTTTGTTGAAACGGTATCGACGCCAATATTTAACAGGGTGTTCATTTTGGTTATCACCGAAAACATAACAATGGCGCTCTCCCCAGGGGGTATTGTGGATTTCAACCACAATGGTTTCGACCCTGATATCAGAAGCGTCGTAGCAGTAATAAAAACTGGCCGGATTAAAGCAATATCCAAAATATCTTAAGTGGGTCAGCAGACGAATCGGCCCGGCCGGTCGTTTCCCAAGGCGCGTTTGAACAAGATCCCGAACAGCGGTATCCATGGGCACAAAAGGATCGCCAAAATGATCTTTACGACGAAAACAAGCAATATTAAATCGTTGGTATGACCACAGGGGATGAATATCAAAAAGAGTGGGGAGTTCCTTTAGATCGAGAAACATAAAAAAGAGCCGGTATTGAAACATGTTCGGCCGGGGTCTAAAGCGCCGATGCCTTACGGAACCTTCATATATAGCGCTCTTTATCATGACAATGTTTTTCCAAAATGTTTACAAACCGACAGGGCACTGTTCACACCGTCCTCATGAAACCCGTAGCCCCAGTAGGCTCCGCAGAAATAGGTCCGATTTTTTCCGTTGATTTCATCCTGTTTACGGCGTGCGCTTAAACTGTTCGGATCGTAGACCGGATGATGGTAAATGATGCTTTGAATAATGCGGTCCGGGTGGATCTTCTCCGGCATGTTTAAGGTGACGCAAAACTCTTCCGTCGCCCCTAAACTTTGTAGGATATTCATATCATAGGTCAGCGCAACGCGCCCTTTTTCTTCTTTGGGGATGTGATAGTTCCAACTGGCCCAGGCCGTTCTTTTGGGCGGTAGAACCGATTTGTCGGTGTGCAAAACAGCCAGATTTTCCTGGTAGGGAATGGCGCCTAAAACGTCTCTTTCCAGGTCCGAAGGATCCGTCAGCATTTGAAGGGCCTGGTCGCTGTGAGTGGCAATGACCACATGATCAAAGGTTGCCGTGTCTCCTCCCTTTGTGGTGATCTCGACATTTTCCTGAGATCGTTTGACCGATGCAACCGGCGAGTTCAGACGAATCCGGTCTTTATAGGGTCGGGTTAAGGGACCGATATACCGGCTCGAACCACCTTTGATAACCAGCCACTGCGGCTGATGACGTACGTTTAAAAAACCATGGTTGTAAAAAAATTCTACCAGATATCGTGCCGGAAACTTTCTGAACTGAACAGGATCCGCCGACCAGATGGCTCCGCCCATGGGAATAATGAAATGTTCAATGAAAATATGACTGTAATGACTTTGTTCCAAATAATCCTGAAGGGTGATGCTGTAGTCATCGGATCGAATGAGTTCCGACGCTTCACGCCGGAACCGAAGCGCATCCCAAAGCATCCGGTAAAATGAGGGACGGAAAAGATTTTTTCGCTGAACAAATAAACCGTTCAAGGTACTGGGGGAAAAAACCAGCCCGGTTTGATCGCATTGAACGCTGAAACTCATGTTCGACGGTTGCCAGGCCACCCCGAGTGACCGCATCAATTTAATAAAATTCGGGTAGGTTTTTTCATTGAATACGATAAAACCGGTATCCACCGGATAGGAAACACCCTTGATGGGCACATCGATGGTGTGGGTATGCCCGCCGATGTAGTCATTGGCCTCATACAGAACAATGTCGTGGTCTTGACTCAGCAAATATGCGGAGACCATGCCGGAAATGCCGGAACCAATAACTGCAATTCGCATCGATGTTATCCCTCTTTAAATCCGATCCAAGACGTTTCGTTGCGGCAATATGGATTGCTACAACAGCTTAGAGCTATCGGTGACCTTAAACCAAAAGTAATTTATTTTGTTTTCAATTTTTCAAGCAGGTTCGAAAGTTGAAACACATGTTTGCGCTCTTCCATGATGATCTCACCGATCCGATCTTTTCCGGACTGAGAAGGTATCATATCTTTGAGTCCCAGATAAAATAGAATCGAGTCCTTTTCAAGTCCTACGGCGATTCGAAGTATATCCTCAAGGGTTTCGTTTCCGGTGAGGGAGTCAGCAACAGAAGGACTCCCTTCTCCACCCATGGTGTCCGCCATTGCAGCAAGATACCGAGTCACCTCGCCATAGGGGTCGAACACCTTCGGGTCTTTATCCTTTTCGGTAAGGGTCGTTCGCATTTCGGTGAATGTCTTCTGGTGTTGATCTTCCATGTTGGCAAGACCTTCTAAAAATTTTCGATGTTTGGTATCGGATTGAAAACCTGCAGCCTTCCGGTAAAAGGCGGCACCGTTATTTTCAATGCGGATTGCCATTTCAAAAACCTCATCTGCGTTAAACACGATGGCCATTTTATTTCCTCCTTTTTTACATCTCGTTCAAAATTCAGATAATAACCGAATGTGTTATCGTATTGCCATAAATTTTTGATTCATTTCTGATGTTATATCAACCACATGAAAATTGATTGTAATATTTCACTTATCAAAAAGTTCCTTTTTGGTCACCGGATCAAGCCTTAAATCGATGATTATCACAACAAGCCAAAGTCTTCATCGAAATCGGAATCAATTGCCTTCGATTGATTCGATAAAGTTTCATCTTATTCTGCCGGTTATCTTTACCCGCGACACTATTTCCTAAAGATATCTTTTAATGCCAGCAAAGTTTCAATCGGTGGGTTGTCCGAAGGGTCTTTTGAATAGTGCGCATAACGAATATTACCGGAAGTGTCTATCAAAAATACACCGGGCATCTGCATAACATCACCCTGTGGCACGCCCGGTGTGTGTCCCCGTGACAGGGTTTTCAACCCTTTCAACAAAAGGGACGGCGATGCCATGCTGGCAACAGAACCCCTACCAAGACCGTATGTCTGATAGAGTTTTTTTTCGGGATCGCAGATTATTGGAAATGATAGAGAAAATTGCTTTTTAAACGCTTCCGCCTGATCGGGAGTTCCCAGACCAACAAGAACGACCTGAAAGCCATTGTCTTCAAGCTGTGCTTTCGAGCGATGCAACTGCATTGCTTGTTCACGGCAAAAAGGTCAACCGAAATGTCTAAGAAAAACAAGAAGCAGGGGACGTTTTTTCCATAACTCGCTGAGACGGCGGTTCGTCCCGTCGGAAAACGTCACTTCGGCATTCACTGCTTTCTG
>Ga0224502_10000011_pt1 | contig 73404 bp, 63 predicted proteins | sample SF_Oct11_sed_USG_5_FD_169104 | JGI IMG/M metagenome (GOLD analysis project Ga0224502, IMG submission 169104) | Sediment microbial communities from San Francisco Bay, California, United States - SF_Oct11_sed_USGS_13 | ecosystem: Environmental > Aquatic > Marine > Sediment | place: USA... | reverse complement strand
ACAACTACTTTTAATGCTTATTTTTCTCTTCATCTTAAATATAAGCGTGAAAATCCAATGGTCAATACGATAATAAATATCAATTCATAACAGGTAAAACCTACCATTAATGAAAAAACAGGGCCGATTTTATCATTAATATCGACTCAAACTTCAAATATCATGTTACCATTTTTTTTTAGGTTGATGTAAAATTAAATAATTGAGCCCTCGGGGAGTTTTTCTTCTCAATCCTTGAGTGTCAGCGGAATGGATGATCTTTTTTTAAAGCGGGTGCTGTTTGAGTGGCTTTTAGATTCAAATATTTGTTTTTATTTAACATTAAATTAAATAGCATGACGTATTTTTAATAGCACAATTGACAGCAGAATGTGTTTCTGACATATTTTATTTAATTTGCCCTTTCAAAATTTTAGCCATAGGAGGACGTTATGAAAATAATTGGAATAGCCGGCAGCACACGTAAAGAAAAACAATCCGGTGTATACACGCTGGTTCAAACCATACTTGAAAATACCGGATGTGAATATGAATTGATTTCTTTAAAAGGAAAAAAAATATCCGGGTGCATTGCGTGTCTGGGATGCGTAAAAGACAATATATGCAAAGTAGAAGACGATTTGACTGAACTGCGTGTCAAAGTGATTGAAGCGGATGCCTATGTGATGGGCGCCCCCAATTACTATTCGACCCTGAACGCCATCACCCATGCATTTTTGGAACGCTGGTTTCAATTTCGGCACCAGGAAGGCGATGCCCTTTGGGGAAAACTAGGGGTTGCCGTGGGTGTCGGCGGTACCTCTGGTCAGTTTCCGGCGGATGAGATCGAAAAGTTTTTCGCGTATAACTTTATCGAAACTGTGGCAAAGGTCTCCGGTCAGGGGGCTGCGTCCTGTTTCTCTTGCGGATACGGTGAAACCTGCAAGGTGGGTGTGCCATATATGCTCTACGGAGAAGGCTCAAAAATCACCGATGAAATGATTCCCAACGTAGCCAAACAACCGGAAGTGATGAAGGCTGCGGTCGATGCAGGGAAACTTCTCGGACAACGGCTGGGTGACGGACATGATCGGACACAGGTTACCCAAAAAATGCAGCAGAAATTTATGGAAATGCTTGAAGGATCGGCTTAAACAACGTTGTGATTGTCTGGTTTTGTAGTACACTAAAGCCCTATGCTCTGCTCCCCCGATAGCAGAATTTCGCAAGCTCAACTTGCATATGAGGCGAAATCGACGCTATCAAAATTCAGGTTTTATATTTTTTTGCCAGCATTTCATATTTCGCTTTTACGATATCAAATCCATTTTTTTCTTTGATTTTTTTTAGATATAGATAGGGTAGATACCATTCTTTATTATATGTCCCGATTCTTTTGAATATATCAAGATGTTCTGAAACCAGAAAGTCGAAGGCGGTTTTACTCATCCCCAAAAAATATCCTGCTTTATTAAGACTTATCAATCCATGCTCGTTCGTATTGTATTTTTCATGATAATATGCGGGCATTAATATGAATCTTTCAATGTCATTTATGTCTTTTATTACTTTCGAAATTGAATACGATTTTAAAACCGTCAACAGTTTTTTTAGCTTTGTTCTTCTATGAGAATTTGGAAGAGATTTAAGAGTGATTTCGGGTTGATCATCAATGAGTTTACAACACGCGTTTTTTATTTTCAGAGCCCTCCAGGAAGCGATTCTTTTTAGTCTTGATTTTTTATAATGACTGATACTTCTTCCCAAATATTGTCTTGGGTTTTTCCCTCCAAATTTTCTTAAAAATTCCAATTCCTCTTCGATCTCGGAAAACAATATATACCCCGTTTTTTTTCCATAGATTTCTTCCCGGATTTTTTCAACTTCGTATCTTGACCCTGAACGCAGGGCACTCTCTATTCTTTTTTCAAGTTCCAGAGCATCATCATATACTTTTTTACTTACCGTTTTCAACTCACCTTCTTCATAGCGAACAAACCACTGATTTAATATGCGTGTCGGATTAATTTTCAATGTTTCTGCTACAAAGCGTAATATTGGCTTTATATCATTATAAAAAACGCGCTCTTGTTTCCCGATTAAAGAAAGCTCTCTTATCAGTTCTATTATGTCAGACCTGTCAAATCCCTGGTAGATAAATTTTTGTTCCATCGCTTGTTCTATTTTTTTCTCAACGGTCTGAGTCACTTCGCTGAAAATTCTATAGTCGACCTTCTTAACATTTTTATCTCGGTAGAATTCCCTGTAAAGATCCGCTTCTGACACATCACCATTCAAAAACAACCACAACCGCACCATTTCTCTAAAATATGCGCTATCGACTCTTTTTACAGCCTGTTTCGGCGGCGCTTCGCCAAAAATCAATTTATAATTCTTTGCTGAAAGAGAGTTAATCCTTCCGTGCAACAGATTATAGACAAGATCGTACGGCAGACCGATATCATCAGCCACCTCAGATATCCGACCACTGGAAATTCTTTTAAGAACTTTTTTTAATATCTCTTCATTTAATTCAACCCGTTGTTGTCCGGATGATTTTATTTTTGGGTACATTTCAAGCACCTCTAATAATATAGGATATACGTTTAAATCTCTAAACCGATGTTTAATAATTTAATCCTTAAATGCGACATAAAGAAAACGTTTTTCGCCTCCTATGAGGTTCTGGATTTTGGAAAAAATATATGAGACCGGATGAAAATTGCACGATTGAATGCAACAGCAAATACCACCATGTAGTATTAAAATGCTCACTCAAGAAAAATTGTCAACAATGGAGGTTAGAGGATCCTATAATCTCATGATATGATATATTTTAATGATTCTTCACGGCACATCATTTTTGTGCATTAATTGGAATTTAATTTGCAGAAATAGATATATGCTAAAGTGTCGCACCCTTTTTTTTCAGCAACACCAATACGGCGTAGCAGGCCGGAAAAATTTTTTAATTGAACTGAATTGATGCACGTGATGTTTTAAAATGATGCTTGATCATTGGGCACAGTTATTTTAAGCTGAAGCGGAATAGATTTTGTGACCGAATCCAAAAAAAATATAAGACCTAAGTTGAGCGATTTTCAAGTTTGCCACAAATTAGCCCCGCGTGGCGCGATCTCCGCTTCGCTACGACAAGTCTTGAGCGTAGCGAAATCCCGCTTCGCGGGGGAAGATGTTGTTTCGCTATAGTCGTCTATGCGGAACGGCATCTGACGCAGTAAATGCGGTGAAATTGGAAATCCCAAAGGGTTCCAAATTATTGAAATTCAAAATGTCAGAATACCTTAAAAATATTGTTAAATTACCCATTTCAAAAATTTGAAACGCTCAGCTTAGGTAGGAATTTCCCATGATTACACTTTTAGATTACGGCGCCGGCAATGTTCGAAGCGTCATCAATGCCATTGAAAGTATCGGAGAAACCGTTAAAGTTGTCTCTGATGTGGATGATATTTTGTCTGCTGATAAATTGGTTTTTCCCGGTGTCGGTAATTTCGGCAGTATGATGAGGATCCTGAATCAAAAACAATATGTGGTTCCATTAATAGATTACCTTCACTCCGGCAGGCCGTTCTTTGGCATTTGCTTGGGATTGCATGCACTGTTTGAAAAAAGTGAAGAAGCCCCGGATATAAGTGGTTTGGGCTTTTTTTCAGGACAAGTTAAAAAATTCGACATTGATCTTTCGGTTCCACATATAGGATGGAATGGCGTCAACATAAAAAAACCGAGTCAGACTTTTTACGGTCTGCGGGGTGATGAAAAGTTTTATTTTGTGCATTCATTCTTCGTTGAACCCGAAGACAACCCCATTGTTTTGACCACAACCAACTATGGTCTGGAGTTTGTAAGCAGTATTCAAAAAGAAAACATCACCGCAACACAGTTCCATCCGGAAAAAAGTGGAAGTTCAGGAATGAAACTTCTAAACAATTTTATCCAATCTCCCCGCGAACAAATAGCATTGAGTTATGTTTCCCATGAAACCCTTCTGGCTAAAAGGATCATCGCCTGTCTAGATGTCCGATCCAACGACCAGGGGGATCTAGTGGTGACAAAGGGTGATCAATACGATGTCAGAGAAAACGGCGATGTCAGGAACCTCGGTAAGCCGGTTGAACTTGCCGAAAGGTATTACAGAGAAGGGGCCGACGAGATTACTTTTCTGAACATTACAGGATTCAGGGATTTCCCTTTGGAAGACATCCCCATGTTATCAGTATTAAAACGGACGTCCGAACACGTCTTTGTTCCATTAACTATCGGGGGGGGTATTCGAGATTATACCGATCAAAAGGGAAGGACATATACCGCTCTGGAGGTTGCTTCGGCCTATTTTCGTTCAGGTGCAGACAAAATTTCCATTGGAAGTGATGCGGTCTTAATTGCTGAAGATTATTTAAAGACAGGCAAAATGACAGGCAAAAGTTCCATCGAACAAATATCCGAAGTCTATGGTGCCCAAGCCGTTGTTGTATCTATCGATCCCCGAAGAGTTTATCTATCGTCACCGGATAACGTCGGCCATCATGTGATTGAAACAGATATCAAGGGGCCCAATGGAGAAGGGTATTGCTGGTATCAGTGTACCATCAAAGGGGGTAGAGAGGGCAGAGATCTGGATGCCGTAACCCTTGCACAGGTGTGTGAAAAGCTGGGAGCCGGCGAAATATTGTTAAACTGTATCGATAAAGACGGAACGAATTCGGGTTATGACATCGAGCTTGTCAATGCGGTCAAAAACGCCGTGACCATTCCGGTCATTGCATCCAGCGGTGCTGGATGTGTGGAGCATTTTTATGATGTGTTTACAAAAACAAAAGCAGAATCCGCATTGTCGGCCGGAATCTTTCACAGAAAAGAAGTGCCTATAACGGCTGTAAAAGATTATCTGAAAGATAAAGTGGAAATCCGGTTGACAAATAACAATTTAGAGAATTTTATTGTTTAATTTAAAGTTGTTTTGACATATTCTATTATATCTTAAAGTATCAAATAAAATAAATTATATGCCCACAACCAACGTTCCTAAGATCGACAGTATTAAAATCATAACCATAAAAACAAAATCCAAAAAACCATCAATAATTCTATCGAACATGGTATCCTCCGTAATCACCAACCCGGATGTTTCCTGAAGCATTTATCCGAGTTCAAATAAATAGGTTTTTTAATGTTCGTGTCAAACTTGTTAGAGGTATTCTCTTAAATATGTTTCAATTTATCCGTCTTTGGGAGATTGACCAGCGGCTTACTGTTTAGAATCACTATTGAAAATCAACCTCGTTGTTTTCATAAAAAAAATCTTGAGCCTCCTGAACAGAATCAAAAAGAATCCAATCTCGTTTGATAAAAACGCCGTTCTTTATAAGGGTCATTTCAACCGCGGTGTTTCCATGATATTCATAGCTTTCACAATAACCTGAATAATAGTTCTGTATCGTCATTGTTCATCTCCTAAAAATCCATGACCGTTAGATTTGTTCAACACCTTGTGTTTGACAGATTATTTTCACCTAATAGGATTCAATAAAATAGAAATTGGGCCCGAAGTTTGCAAAACATCTCTTGTTGTATTTATCGCCCATTGAGTTTATATATATAATCTTTTGTTTATTTTTATCAACCTTTACAGCAAAAAAATTTACCTGAATTCCCTGCACGTCCAGATGACTTTTCCAATAATACGGATGCTGTTTATTTCACTGCCCTGAAGATAAATCGGAGAATATTCTTTGTTATCGCTGTGTAAAACCAGTTTGTTGGGATGTTTTTCCAGCCTTTTGACCATTATTGTATCATCAATACCAACAGCATATATAGCGCCCGCTAAAATGTCCTTTTGAGATTCATCAATAAGTGCGGTATCTCCATCCTTTATTTCAGGTTCCATACTGTTTCCAAAAATATCCATTAAGACCATCTTATTTACGTTTCCCTTGGTTATCAGCCAGTCTTTTCGGAAGCCGTAATATCCTTTTATTTCAGATCCGACTTCAAAAGAACCGCCTCCCGCACTCAACCGGGCTTTAACCTTTGGAACATTTTTAAAAAGAGAGTCGTTTGGATCAGATTGCTTCAGAAAGGTCGGGCCATAGCCGGTTTCAATCCAGTCAGGGCTTAAACCGAAGGTTCGATACAACTTCAATATCCATTTGTCCGGAATGGAATCTTTTTTCCGGGCTTGTGTGATCGCTGATCGGTTGATATTCAAAGCAGACGCCAATTCAGTTTGCGAAGCGATTCCGGTGGCTTCAAAAACCCGTTGTAAAAAGGATTCAAATTGATGGGCAGGCATATTCATCCTTTGTTCTTTTATGAGTTAAAACCGAATTGTTTATTTTATTAAACATATAATTTTATAAATTGCAACACTTTTTTTAAAAAAGTTTAAAAAAACCAAAACCGCATTTAAGTTGAAACAAAGAACGTTTTAATCGCTCATTGAAACCTTTTTTGTTCATAACTCTTTACGATGTGAAAGAATAACGATTCGAACCGCATGATCCCGAAGAGCGAGTTTGGAATCGCATGATCCCGAAGAGCGAGTTTGGAATCGCCTGGAACGAACCATAGATTTATCAAAAAATGTTTCAGAGCCGGCGAAAAATGATTTGGGCAACCGCCTGTTAAAATTTGACACCCTATTCTAAATATTGATAGGATTACGCTTAATTCATAAAAGGGCTATATCCCAAACAAAAACCTCTTTGAACAACCATCGAAATGTTTACTGCAAACACATTTTTATTAAACAACAGCCCGATTAATATATTGAATAGGCTATTTGATTCATCTATCCTTATACAGCATAATTGAGTTTTTAAAAAATTATGATATCTGCATTCAATCCCAAAAGATATTATCCCGGCTTAATTCCGGCGATAACCATTTTACTACTCACAAAGCTTGGATCAACAATGTCCATTGCGTGGGCGGATGAGCTCCCTTATGCACTTAATATATACGCAGGCCGCCTGACATCCAACCATTGGGAAGAATTTTTTCACAATACTGACGAGTTGGATTTCAAACGCTCCTATCTGGCAGCCATAGCACTGGCACGCCGCATTGGCACATATCGCGACAAAGCGAGTTTCGAAGTCGAAGGCCAGGTCGTAAAACATTTTGACATTCAGACCCACTGGGAACTGAACGCGCTGGTCACGGTTCGGTGGGAGGCGTTCTGGTGGGATGATGTCCTAGACACCAGTCTGGCTTTTGGTTTGGGACCTTCCTATGCCACAAAGAAGCCTGAAATTGAGATAGAAAACAATGAAGAAACGTCCCGTTTTCTTGTTTATTGGATGTTAGAATTGGCCGTTGCTCTGCCGAAATATTCTCATATCGCATGGATTACACGCATCCATCACCGTTCCGATGCTTTTGGCTTAATTGGCGATGGCGGCGGTTCGAACGCTCTTGCCATGGGTCTAAAATGGCGATTTTAAAGTTATTTATGATTGCTTTTCTTGGCCAGTTCTTTTACGCGCAAAAGTCCTGGGCTGTTATTAAGATACATGAGCGGGGAAGAATATCCTTCAGCCATAAAATATTTTTCAAGATCATCAAAAAGAACCGGTCGGTCAGGCCACCGGTAATGTTTCTCACGCTGCTTCAATTCCAACCATAATTTATTCGTCATAGGTTTTTTTTTGAACACCGATTCTTCAGCCGGATCACAAAGAAACATCTCACAGATGATAGGCTTGATTCGCCACATGCACCCATGATCACCCAGATAAATGCATTTAAATCCATCATTGGGGTTTTTAAGCACCCTCGCCAACGCTTTGATTTCCGTTCCATTCGATACCAGTACGTTCACCACCACATCTCCGAAAAACGTGATGATGCCGTCACGAGAACAGCAAGCACTTATTTTGCTTTGATAACACTTTTGGGTGCAGATGTTTTCAAAATGCTCGCTAAGAAATGCGTTCACTGCATCACGAAACAGCAGATAATCAGAAATTTGTGATAAAAGTCGCTGTCTTTCCTGTACGGAAATCGTCTTTAGGTGACGGCATACCATATTCAGTGTTTCCGCCTGTTCTTTTTGATATGAATTCATGATTATTTCTTCGTGTTTTCGCCTGCCCCGCAGGTTTAGATTCTTAAATACGACACCCTTTTATCATTGTTTTATTGATTTGCCAATGGGTGAAGATAATATATCGTTCAACATTCACAGGCTTACGCCCGCGGTCTCCGGCTATTTTTACAAAATCCCCTTATATGATATTTGCATTATATACTTTAAATGATATTAGATATATAGATGTAAATCTGTTTGTGAAAAGCTTATCGGCCAACAACTGAAATAGATTCTATTTTTATTGACCACTCCTGTATCAATGGGATAAAAGTCGAATGTATGACAAAATTGGACAATGATTTCCGGCATATCGGCAAGTCAAATGATACCTAAACTGAGCGCTCTCAATTTAGGTAGTGTCCATCCATAAATGAGGATTTTTGTTTAAGATCAAGGCATGCGAAAAAAATAACCGGAGGCATATATTTGATATTCCGAGGATTATTTTTTGAGCATAACGCAGAGATTGGACAAAAAGACCATTTATGGATGGACAATAGGTAATAATTACGATGAACCCCCTGAAAGAAAACATGAAAAAACACTTATCTCAACCATTATTTAGACACCCTGATCTGGTTGTGGCACCCTGTGAATTCGGCCACGGCATTTTCGCAACCGAACATATTCCGGCCGATACAACGCTGGAAGAATGCTATCATTTGCGTATTAGAAAGGAAGACTGCTCGGGTATTATAGACGACTACGTCTATAGTGTAGCGGCGGATGATGATGATTCACAAGAATCGTCCGAATGCTACTCGCTTCCACTGGGATGTGGAAGTATTTTTAATCACTCTGATGAACACAATACCGAATACTGGCACGATGCGGAGCGGGATTTGATCGTTTTCCATACAATAAAAGATGTCTCTGCCGGTGAACAGCTGTTTATCAATTATGGCAAAGATTGGTGGGAGACACGTGATTGCACGCCTGAAAACGACAAATAAAATCATAATAAATCTATAATGGTTTCATCAAATGAATGACCGAGCCAAAGGTTGGTTATACCCAATGTCCACTATAAAAAGTACGTAACCTCTTTTAAATTTTGTATAATCATACAAACTCGGCGGGTTGACTGAATGGATTATTTTTGATATATATATGGCAGTTTTTATCGATATAAATTATGTCGCTTAAATTTTCGAAAGGCTTGCTCGCCACCGGCGGGCTAAATTTTCTATCCCCGAAGCCCCGAGAGACGATAACCACACTATGTTTCTAAGAGCAACGGGGAGTTCAATTTTAGACATTAAACAAAACCGACATGAGACTGCTCCTCAACATTATACTTTTGATCGCAACCATACTTGCATCCTATGTCGAGTATGGTTATTTCACGACCGTTCCACCTAAACTGGGCAAGGCCGCCCCTTTCACTGTTCGATCCCAAGGGTTTTTTACTTTTGACCAAGACAAGGCTCTTGGCGGAAGACGCGATATAGCTCTTTCCCGGTATACCCCTTTGTATACCTATCTTCCAGATAATGCCAAAAAAGTCAGAAAAAGAATGGAAGAGCTAATAAAAGAGATCTCATTTCTTCAAGAACAAAAACCTTTTACAGGAAATGAACTGGTAGAATATCTTCATGAAGCGTTTGGATTGAAACTCGGTCTGGATGAAGCAGACAAATTTCTTCACTACCAAAATATGATGAACCTTTTGAACGGCATACTGACCGTTGAAAAAAGCATCATGCAAAATATCATAGTGGAAGACTCGAAACCTTACAGCGGTAAAATCACACTTGAGGTGCTCTATCCTAAACCAAAGGGGATTGTGGCCCATCCAACGGATGAAATCCTTACCCTAAAACAGGCCCGTCTCTTGCTGCAGGACAAAGCCACCAAACTGTTTTGGCAAGTAGATAAAGGCGTCTTAAATCCTGTTATAGAAATATTACAATCCGCCTTACTGCCAACCCTGAAGTATGACAACAATGAGAACAACAGAAGGATTGAAGAGATCGTCAGGCGTTATCCCTCCAAAGTCATTCATTACCAACCAGGGGATGTCCTCGTACCCTTTCGCAAGGTGCTCGATGAAGAGGATTTATTGCTGATTGTATCTCATTTGGAGTTTGCCAACAAAAATCTTTATAACATAATTCCCTTCGTATTTATTGTAACACTGCTGATAATAGTATTCAATGACCTGTTTATTTTGAAAATTTTGGGTTCCGGACAGCGGAAAACAATTCATTTCCGTCCGTTCCTCTCTCTATTGATCATAAGTGTTTTCCTGTTCAAGTCTTGCCTCTTGTTCACTCCTTTTCCCTTGTATTTTGTCCCTTTTGCCATGCTCCCACTGATAATCATTCTTTTAAATCATGGAAGAGTTGCGGCTACCTGGTCTACGGTAATAGGAGCGATATTGCTAACGCTATTTTCAGCCCAATCCTTTCAGATATTCCTTTTTTTCACTTTCGCTGGTTTGGCTGCTGTCTTGTTCTCCTCCAAGATAACAAAACGCAGCCATATTTTACTCCCTTCAATTGTCGTTGGGGTTATCAACGTGGGTGTGCTTTTGGCGTTTTCTATAAAGTGGCAAAACATCACCCCTTTGCTGGGGAATACAAACGAAATTTGGATATCTTTAAAGGCAATGGTTTTTAACAAGCGTCTATCCGATAGTCTGGGCTGGGCATTTACGGGCGGCATTCTGTCAGGACCCATTGCATTATGTCTATTGCCGATATTGGAAGCGGGCCGTTATGCCACCTCCAACTTTAAACTCACAAAATACTCAGACCTCCAACATCCCCTTTTAAAAGACCTCTTCTCTAAAATCCCGGCAACTTATCAACATAGCATGACAATGGCATCCCTTGCTCAAGCGTCAGGAGAAGCCGTTGGGGCAAATACCCTTCTTTTGAGAACAGCTGCTTACTACCATGATATAGGGAAAATGGCAGATCCCATGTTTTTTTCTGAAAACCAATCAAGTGGCGAAAATCCTCATGATAAATTGGACCCGTTAGAGAGTGCCCGGCTCATTATCGATCATGTAAAAAATGGTGAAAAGATCGGAAGGGAGAATGGACTCCCCGAAGTTATTTTGGACCTTATCAAGCAGCATCATGGGACGCTGTTTGTTGAATTTTTTTACAACAAGGCCGTCAAGGCGAATAACAAGTCCAAGCCCCGCAAAACGGATTTCCGGTATCCAGGCCCAAAACCCCAAAGCCTTGAAGCCGCAATCTTGATGATAGTGGACTCGGTTGAGGCCACTTTTAGATCCATGGAAACGCCAACACAGGAACAAATCGAAAAAATGATTCTCCTCAATATTGTAAAACGAATTGCTGATGGTCAACTCGACGAATGCAATGTCTCTACAAGCGATATCGCAAAGATTGTTGAGACACTGACCCATTCCGTAGAGGCCACATTCCATTCCCGGGTAACCTATCCATGGCAGGAAAAAAAGAAACTCTGAAAAAATCAAACCACACTGAGTCGAACAAGAGGGTATTTTCCATATCCTTTGAAGCAGCCAGATCTATGGTGAAAAAAGCTGGTGAAATGGTTGGTGTTCATCTTCGGCCACATGATTTAAGTCGACACGCTGCCACATATTCATCCCGCGCCGGCATTCACAATTAAAATTGTCGGCAAAGTCATTCTTCGGCATGCCAACCTTTCAACAATTCCGATGTTTTTGGGCAAGGTTAGCGATAATGAAGCCATGGGATGGATTGAGAATTTGTATGCTCAAAAACGCGGGGAGGATCGTAGTTTGGCGATTCTCCATAATTATTAGAATATCGAATGAATATCTCCGATATTTTTGTAGGACAGAAGCTTAGATCTATAGAAGTGATTAAAGGTTGGAAATAAAAAAAGGCAAGGCCATCTCTGGCCCCACTGTTTAAGTAATCTTTATCAATCTTATGTTCTTGGTTTTTAGTCTTCCATCGAATTTGCTTCTCCGTTCCTTTCCAGATCTGCGTTCAGGAATGTGAAATTCATAGGACAATTTACGCCTATCCATACCTGATCGCTTATTCCCATTATTGCGCAGTATCTTGAGCATAGCAAACTAACTTTTGAACATCTCGCGTCCTATGAGCGAAAGAAAGATCAATCCAACGCCTAAAAGGAGCATTTTAAATTGTTCTATTAATGGAGAAGAATTATTTTGCGCTTCGTCATAATAGCTCTCTTGTGGCAAGTATTTCTCGAACAAGGAACTAACTGAGAAACTGTTAAAGGCATTCTCCACTGCATGTACATCTCTTTTCAGATAAAGGTGTGAAAAAAATTTCTTGGCGCCACCTATGAGGTTTGCATGCAAAAAACGTACAAAACCAAAAATTTATTTGGCTCCTTTAAATATCAAGAGGTTAGTCCAACCTTAAAGAAACAAAACAAATAATTGTGTAGATAAAGTAATATAAACTGTGCAAGTTATTTCATATCTGAAAAGTTTTTCATATTAATTTTCAGTGAAAGTCCCTGGGCAAAAGGGCAAGTAAAATTTAAGATGGGTATTGTTTTCAGGAAGTTTAACAAAGAATTTCGTTCAGGACACGAGGTGCTTAACAGAGAAGTTTTTTACAATCTAAGAGAAGCCAAGGTAATTTTTAAAAAGTGGCGGCAGGTCAAGATTAATTGCATTGTAGCCTTCTTTTATAAATCAAGCAAATCTTCGGGGATATTATCTATATATCCAACCTCAACGATTACTCTTTTTTCACCTTTTCTGTGCAGACACCGCAAATATTGCAAGATTCCATAGGGCAAGGCGGCGAAGTTTTACCCTGAAGTGCTCTTTTGTACTCTGTTTTAAGAAAAGATTTATTGATGCCGTGATCGATAAAGTCCCAAGGGAGCAATTCGTCCAAAGAACGCTCCCTTAGAATATAAAAATCAGGGTTTATGGGAGAAGATTTAAAGGTCTTGGGCCAGTTTCCCTGGTTCGTGTTCACCAGGGACAATAGTTGTGCAACCTTGCGGTCTCCCCGTGATAGCAATGCCTGAATGTAAGCCCATCTCGGAATATCCGCATGGACACGAACATTTGCCACCCTTTTCAGGCCGTTCTTGACTTTCTTTATCTTCTCTTTAAGCAGATGAACATCATCCATCTTCACCCATTGAAAAGGAGTAAACGGCTTGGGAACAAAGCTGTTCAGACTGACGGTGATTTCACCCATGCGTTTTTTGATCCGGCTCGATTTGAGGAATTGATGCTTGATTTTCTTGCAAAGCGTGACAATCGCTTCAACATCGTCCATGGTTTCCGTGGGAAGACCGACCATGAAATAGAGCTTTATGTTGGGGATGCCGGCGGCAACAATCTCTTCGGCAGCATTCAGGATGTCGGTTTCACTGATGCCTTTGTTAATGACGCTACGCATCCGTTCTGATCCGGCATCCGGTGCAATGGTAGCGGTTTTGGTTTTACTTTTTTTGAGGGTTGATAGGAGTTCAGGCGTCAAAGCGTCCGCCCTGAGGGAGCTGAAAGATATTCGGGTGTCCTTCTCAAATTCCCGCCCGCAGATTTTATTGAGATCCGGAAGATCCGATATGGCCGCACCGACAAGTCCTATTTTATCCGTCCTTGAAGCCCCCTGCTCCATACATTCTTTTAAAAGCGAAAAGGGCCTGAATCTTGGCGGTCTGTAAACAAATCCTGTACCACAAAATCTGCAACCATGCGGACAACCTCTGCTGACTTCCATGAGAAACGTGTTATCAAAGATGGTATCGGGTGTGATGATCGGACTACAGGTGGGAATCCGGGAAAGATCTTTCACATACTGGCGTTCAACTTTGTCCGGCACATCGGATATCGGTTCAAATGCACCAAGGGTTCCATCTGAATTGTATGCAGCCTTGTATAATGACGGAACATAAACGCCGGGAACCTCACGGGCAAGCGTATTTAAACACGATATTCTGTCTTTGTTCAATAGGTCATGTGAAACCGTGTCGAAAAATCGAGGCAAAATGGCTTCAGCTTCACCGATGAAAAAACAGTCGATAAACGGCGCCAATGGTTCCGGGTTTAAAAAAAAAGCGACTCCCCCTGCAATAACGAGAGGGTGGGGGATCCCTCTGTCTTCGAATCCCAGGGGGAGTTTTGCTTTCTCAAGAATGGTAAGGAGGTTGGGGTAGTCGTTCTCATATGAAACTGAAAAAGCGATAAGGTCAAATGCTGAAATGGGGCTCCCGGACTCTTTGGTGGTGATGCGATCTGTTGTAACCGAACCGCCATCGTCCGGAAGAAATGACCTTTCACATACGACATTCTCAAATGTATTGATGAGTTCATATACTGCCTGAAAACCGAGATTGGACATTCCAACGTGATACGTGTTTGGATAAACCAGCGCGACCTTGATGCGTCCGTTCCATTTTTTACGAATAACGCCGGTTTCGGAATCCGTAATGTTCTTACGGAATTTATGGGTTGTCCATGTCATGGATAATTAATCGTGAACGTCTAAAAGCAACAACATTACATATAAGCGCCTAGTCTGCCTTTTTCCGCAAAAATGTCGGGACATCCAGGTTCGCAAGGTCGGCATTGTCGACGACAATCCCCCTGTATCCCCTGTAGGTACCGCCGCTCGATTCACCCACCGCGTGCTTCCGACGAATAAATGTCGGTTCGTCATAATCTACGGCATCGTTTATATCGTCCAGTGTGATATCTCTGACCTTGCCTCTAAGTTCATCTTTTATGCTGGTGTCAGGACCCGAATCAATTCCGGTGGCAATGACAGTGACGCGCATTTCATTGCCAATACTGTCATCTACTGCGGTTCCCCATATAATGTCGGCATCCTCCCCGACTTCATTGTATATCCGATCGGAAGCCTCGGTCATCTCTTCCATTGTCAAATCGGTGTTACTGGTGATGTTCATTAAAACACCCTTAGCGCCGGAAATGGAGATATCTTCCAACAATGGATGGGATATGGCCCGCTGGGCAGCCTCTAAGGCACGATTTTCTCCACTTGCGATGCCGATGCCCATGATGGCCAGGCCAGCTTTGGACATAATCGTTTTAACATCGGCAAAGTCAAGATTGATCAGCCCCGGCATCATAATAAGATCCGTAATCCCTTTGACGGAATGGAGCAACACCTCATCCGCTTTCTTGAACATATCGATCATTCTGGCATTTTTGGATGCAAGGCCCCTTAGCCTGTCGTTGGGGATGGTGATCACCGTATCTGCCACTTTCTTGAGAAATTCAATTCCTTCTTCAGCCTGTTTAGCCCTTTTTCGGCCTTCAAATGAAAACGGTTTTGTGACCACCGCCACCGTCAAGACATCAATTTCTTTGCAGAGTTCGGCAATGACCGGAGCAGCCCCTGTTCCGGTGCCGCCTCCGAATCCTGCCGTAATGAACACCATATGACTGCCTTCAAGTGTGTTTTTGAGGGTTTCGGCATTTTCCAGCGCCGCCTCTCGCCCGATTTGAGGATTGGCGCCGGCCCCGAGTCCCTGTGTGAGCTGTTCCCCGATCTGGAGCTTAACAGTTGCCTTGGAAACCTCAAGGGCCTGGGCATCTGTATTGGCGGCGATAAACCTCACACCCTGAAGCTTGGATTCGATCATGTTGTTGATCGCGTTTCCACCGGCGCCACCAACACCAATAACCATGATCTTCGCAAAATTTTCATTTTCTACCAAAGTAAACGTCATTTCCCCCACCTCCTGTAAAATGATTTGCTTTTATTTTTCAATTTCAAGCGGTCCCCACAACCGCTTCGATCCACACCTCCTGATTCCGGATCAACTTATTTCATATGACCTCCTTAAACCATCTTTTCATCCGGGTCATGACACGGTTGAAAATATTTGTGTCACGAATCCTGAATTTCTTTTTTGGTTGATTTCTGGCGCCGTATAATACGAGTCCGACACCCGTGGCATACATGGGATTATTGACGACATCTGTGAGACCGCTAATCCCCCTTGGCGTGCCCAATCGGGTTGGCAGATCGAAAACCGACTCCGCAATATCCGTAACGCCCTCTAAAAGGGATGTCCCACCGGTTAGAACAACACCGGAAGTAATAATTTTTTCCATTCCAGCTCTGGAGATTTCTCTTTTTATCAGCGAAAAGATCTCTTCCATACGGGGTTCAAGTATTTCACCGAGGATCTGCCGCTGAAGTTTTCTGGGGTTACGCCCGCCCATTCCGGGGACATCGATGGTCTCGTCGGCACTGACGTTTCTGGGGATGCATGTACCGTATTTTTTCTTGATCTTTTCGGCGTCGGCCATGGATGCACGCAAACCGATACTGATATCGTTTGTCAGGTTGTTACCGCCAAGTGACAAAACAAATGTGTGTTTGATATTTTTCCCTGAAAAAATGGCGAGATCGCTCGTGCCGCCGCCGAGATCCATAAGGGCCGTACCCAGATCTTTTTCCTCACCGGTCAATACCGCTTCTCCTGAAGCAAGCGGTTCCAGAACGATATCACAGACGTCAAGGCCTGACCGATTGGCACTTTTTACAATGTTGTGTGCAGATGTTACCGCACCGGTCACAATATGAATCTTGGCTTCCAGGCGTACACCGGACATACCCACAGGATTCTGAATTCCACCCTGTTCGTCGATCATGAATTCCTGTGGAATCACATGAATAACCTCACGGTCCATGGGAATTGCAACGGCACGTGCAGCATCTATAACCCGATCTACATCTTGCTGGGTCACTTCCGGTCCCTTGATTGCTACGATTCCGCGACTGTTAAAACCGGTGATATGGCCACCTGCGATCCCGGCATATACGGATGAAATTTCACAGCCTGCCATAAGTTCCGCCTCTTCAATCGCCTTCTGGATCGATTCTACGGTGGACTCAATATTTACGACAACACCTTTTCGAAGTCCGATGGAGGGATGTGTTCCAATACCGACAATATTTATTTTATCTCCTGTTATTTCACCGACCACGGCACATATTTTCGTCGTTCCGATATCCAGCCCGACAATAATATTTTCCTGTCCCTGCATTTCAAACCTCCTTGCGACCCTTGGTAGCGGATTCTATTTTCGCAGGATTTACAACGATACGATTCAAATTATTAAGATCAATTGATTCGAGGCGTGAAAACCCACCATTCTTTTTCAGATAAAAAAGAACATCTTTTAGCATGGCATACTTATTCGGATAATCATTATATCCGATTTTTATTTCCCTGATGTGATCAAAGGCATAAATGGTAAGGCCCATTTCGCGATCCACATGAATTTTCTTTATCAGGCTGTAAGGGAGAACACTTTCAGGTTTTTGCCCAAGCCCTAATATTTTCATAACAGCATCAAATGGAATGCTTCTTAACTCGCCCTTTACATTAATGTCTGAAAATTCAAGCCCGCTGATCATGGGTAAATTACAATGGTCTGCCTTATCCATTTCTTTGAATACTTCACCATGGCTATTGATGATAAATTTTCGGCCAAGGTCAAGAACGGCAAGGGGCTTTTGTTCCTTTATTCTGATATTGATTCCGGAAGGAAGTTCTCTTCTGACTTCTGCATCTTCAATCCATGAATGCGCCAGCAGTCGCCTTCGAACCTTAGATAGATTAACTGAAAATATATTGACGCCGTTAGTGATATTTGCCTGTTTCAAAACCTGGTTTTGTGTGAGTCGATGGGTACCGATAACCATCAGTCCTTTAGCCTTGAAATATTCGCACTGGGTTAAGAAGTCGTAACTAAAAACAAAAAGCAGGCTGACAAACACCAATGCTGTTCCAACGACCGTTAGTTTTAAACCGAAGACAAAACGCTTTAACATTTTATTGCGCTTTCCGGCGCCGCTGTTTTTGTAATAGTTTTTACGTATGCGTTTACGTCCCGACAACCTTTACCTCTCTTTCCAGATGAACATTGAATTTTTCGAATACGGCTTCCTGGGCAAGATCCATCAGCGCTAGAAAGTCGGCAGCTGATGCTTTATGCCGGTTGATAAAAAAGTTGGCATGTTTTGATGAAATTTCTGCACCACCAATGGATTTTCCTTTCAGACCGGCCATCTCAATAAGCTGGCCGGCGGCTTCTCCTGATGTCGGATTTTTAAAGAAACATCCTGCACTCGGCCAACCAGTGGGCTGTCCTTGCTTGCGTGTTCTTATAATTTTTCGAGCCGTTTTTTTGAGCGCTTCGGGATCCGAAGGACAAAGACAGAATCGGCCGTCCAAAATAACCGTTTGATCGCGATGACCATCCGTCAACTCCGGGCGCCATGAAAGCTTCCGATAATCAAAATCAAGCGCTTCTTTTTTAATTCTGCGTGTATCGCCTGTGGGCAAAAGAACATTTATGGATTTAAGCACATTTTCCATGGAACCATGAGACGTTCCGGCATTCATTATAATGCCTCCGCCAACTGTTCCGGGAATACCCAGAGCAAAGTTCATGCCTTCAAGACCCTGTTTCAGAGCATAAGCACACAGGGTTTTCAGATTTGCGCCTGCCATGGCCGTAACAATCACCCCGTCGGTGTTCGTATCGGTCTGACCAATTTTTTTCAGGCACTTTGTCAACGCAATGGCGATGCCATGGATGCCGTTGTCCTTGACCAGAAGATTGGTGCCCTTGCCGATGATCAGATAAGAAAGCCCTCTATCCCACGACCATTTAACCAGCATTTTTAGATCTTCAACGTTTTCAGGTGTTACAAAAGCCTCGGCCGGTCCGCCGACGCGCAACGATGTGTGCTTGGACATCGGTTCACCAAATTTGACGTTATGTTTAAAACGGCTTTTAAGCCATTTGATCGAATCCGAGTCAAGCACCACAACCGTCATGTCCTTTCACAAATCTTTCAGCAGCATTTCGCCAACCTTCCACACATCTCCTGCACCCAGTGTAAGGAGAATATCATTCGGCGCTAATATTGTTTTCAGATGCGAAGCCGCTGATTCAAGACTTTCCACATAGACGACATCCTTATGCCCATGACGCTGAATTTCTTCAAACAAGGCTTGCCCATCGACGCCTTTTATCTCTTTTTCTCCAGCTGCATAGATGGGAAGAACGACGAGCAAGTCCGACTGGTAGAACGCACGGGTGAAGTCATCAAAAAGCGCCTGGGTTCTGGAATAACGGTGTGGCTGGAATACCGCTACAACCCGCCTGTCCGGCCAGCATTCCCTTGCGGCCTCCAGTGTGGTCTTAATCTCCGTAGGGTGATGGCCGTAATCGTCAACAACCGTAACCCCCTTTTTTTCGCCTTTAATTTCCAGCCGCCGTTGAACACCTTCCGCAGTTTGGAGCGCCGATTTTATAACCTCAAAAGGTATATCGAGTTCAATGCCCACCGCGATACTTGCCAGGGAATTGTAAACATTATGAATACCCGGAAGATTCAATAAAATCTCTCCGAGTAACATTCCAAGATGATACACCTTGAACCTGCTTCTTAACCCTTCAAAAACTACGTCTTTTACCATGAAATCGGCCTGTGTGCTCATTCCATAGGTTGTAAAACGTTTCTGAATGTTCGGAATAATTTCCTGAATCGGCTCATTGTCCAGACAGAGAACCGCCAGGCCGTAAAACGGTATTTTTTCAATAAATTTCAAAAAGACTTCTTGGATATGGTTTAAGCCTTTATAATAATCGAGATGTTCTCGATCGATATTCGTTACCACTGCGATGGTCGGGGACATTTTAAGAAAAGAACCGTCACTTTCGTCGGCTTCTGCCACAATATAATCCCCTTCTCCCAAAAGTGCATTGGAGTCGATGCTTTTGAGTTTCCCCCCGATAACCACCGTTGGATCAAGCCCTCCTTTTGCCAGTACAGAAGCGACTATCGACGTGGTGGATGTTTTGCCGTGAGCCCCGGCGATTGCCACACTGTATTTTAAACGCATGAGTTCCGCCAGCATCTCCGCTCTGGGTATGACCGGAATTGACGCCCGGCCTGCGGCAACAACCTCGGGATTTTCGGGACCGACTGCCGACGATGTTACAACAACATCTGCCCCGTGAATCTGTTCTTCTGAATGACCTTTAAATACAATTCCCCCGAGGCGTTCCAAGCGCCGGGTAATGCCTGAAGAACTGATGTCAGATCCGGACACCTTATAGCCAAGGTTGAGCAAAAGTTCGGCAATTCCGCTCATTCCGATACCGCCGATTCCAACAAAGTGAATATGGTATTTTTTAAGAAACATACGTTTAGCTCATTTGATTTTATTGGTTTAACTAACCTAATCCGGACAATCCGGTTGTAGCGAAGCGGACTTGTCCGCCTGCGCCGTATGGCGGAAATCCCGATTTATCGGGAAACCAAGAAATATTTGCCACCAAGGCACAAAGACACGAAGGATTTTATTTTATTATTCTTTCTTAGTGTCTTGGTGCTTTTGTGGCGAAAAGAAAAAAGTTTTGCCACAAAATTCATAATTAAGAAATCAACTCATAACAATCATCGACAATCATCGCTGCCGCGTCGACACGTCCAAGATCCCTGGACCGTGACGACATTTGTTGCAGGGCTTCGGGCTGTTGAACATAATAATCGATTCGTTCCGCAAGGACTTTACCGCTGAGATCTTTTTCAAGAATCATCTCGGCAGCCCCTGCCTTTTCCAGAGATCGGGCGTTCAATACTTGATGGTCATCTGCCGCAAAAGGAAACGGAATAAAAATAACCCCCTTGCCAATGGCTTTGATTTCCGCCACAGTGGTTGCCCCTGCACGGCATATAATGAGATCGGCGCGTTGATACTGACAGGCCATGTCCTTGAAAAATGCCCGTGTATCGCTTTCAATGCCGTATTCGTCATACTTTCGTTTTACCTGTGTTTCATCCTGTGCGCCGGTTTGATGCACAAAGAATATATTTTCTCTTTTTTCAAGATATTCAAGGGCTTCCAAAAGCGCCATATTTATACTGTGAGCCCCCTGGCTTCCGCCCAGTATCAGGATCGTGAATTTTTTCTCTTTTTTCGACGCCTTGATATCTATTTTTTTTAACGTTTCTGCGCATTGAACAATTTCTTTTCTCACCGGATTTCCGGTGAACCGGATATTGTTGGGTGTTACGCCCATTATCGTTTCTGCAAACGAAACATATATCCGGTCTGCAAAGCGTGAAAGAATTCGATTGGTGATCCCCGGCAGAATATTCTGCTCATGCAAAACAATTTTAATCCCCAAAAGCCAGGCGCCCATGACCAAAGGCCCTGCGGAGTATCCACCAACGCCAATCACTATATGCGGTTTAAATCCTTTAAGGATCAAAATCGATTCGATGATCCCTTTGGGTACTTTTGAAATCGAGACAATCTGATTCCAAACCCCTCGTCCCTTGAAACCCTCGGATGTAATACGCCTATGGGCAAAACCGGTTTCCGACAAAATCGAAATTTCAAACGGCTTCCCTGTGCCCACAAACAAGACACTGTTTTCAGCATTTTTTGCCAGAAACTCCTGAGCAATGGCAATTCCCGGAAAAAGATGGCCGCCGGTCCCACCTCCTGCAATGACGACCCGAAGGGCTTGTGTAACCTTTCGCGAAGGACGATTTTTTTTTGGGGGCCTCTTTTTCTTATCGTCTTGATCCATAATTGCCGTTGGCTATCTGTCACGGGTCACTCGTCACTGACCACTCGTTTACGTATCTTTTTCATTGCACCGATGTTCATCAGCACCCCAATGGACACCATGTTCATCAAAAGGGATGTGCCGCCATAACTTAGAAATGGCAGCGTAAGCCCTTTGGTCGGAAGGAGTCCTAAAGCGACCCCCATGTTGACACAAATCTGCAAACCTATTGCCGTTGTGAGGCCGATGGCCACAAATGATCCGAAAGCATCTTTGCTGTTTCTGGCAATGGATATCCCCCTCCACAAAATCACGGTATAAAGCCCCATAATAATCAAAACCCCTATAAGACCGAGTTCCTCTCCAATGACCGAAAATATAAAATCAGTGTGAGGTTCAGGGAGATAAAACAGTTTCTGATAGCCCTTGCCGATGCCGGTGCCCCATATTCCTCCTGTACCGAAGGCCAATAGGGAATGGACGACCTGGTAGCCTTTATCCGCTGAATATTGCCACGGATTCATAAAGGACATGATGCGCTCTATTCGATAATCGGCACTGACCATTAAATAATAGATGACGGGGCCGATCAAGACTAGCGATCCCAGCAGATATGAGATACGAACCCCGCCGACAAAAAGCATGATCCATGTAATGACACCAAAAATAACCACAGAGCCGAAGTCGGGCTGTAACATGATCAGAACCGCAAACATGCACAGGACCAAAACATGGGGCAAAAAACCAACCTTAAACTCCTTAATTCGATTCATTTTTTTGTTCATTGAATACGCCAGAAAGATAACCAGCACAAAACGGGCAAATTCAGAAGGCTGAAACGTAAAGCCGGCAATGCGAAACCACCGTGTTGCCCCCCCTGCCGAATATCCGAATCCGGAAATAAGAATCACAAAAAGAAGCATCGTGGCCAGGATAAGCAATGGATATGTCAAAGAACGAAAAATATGATATGGAATATGGCAACTGATGACCAGTACAACAATACCCAACAACGCAAAAATGGATTGTTTTTTTAAAAAATAATAACTCGTTCCGAACTTTTTCAGGGCCAGTGCCGAACTCGCGCTGTAAACCATGACAATACCGATTCCTACCAGGAACAATACCGGAAATAATAGCGCGATATCGTATTGCATGGGTTGTTTGCGAATGTTTTGTTTGTTTTGTTTGTCACTGGCCATGCGTTATATTCCGATTTGAATTTTCAAGATTTTTAACCGCTTTGCAAAATACTTCCCCCCGCTCCGCATAACTTTGGTACATGTCAAAACTAGAACAACCGGGAGATAAAAGCACCACATCCCCGGGCGATGCCGCCAGATACGCTAAATTCACCGCATCCTCCATTGTGGATGCATTTTGGGCGCCCTCTCGACACACATCTTCAAGAGCCGATTTGATAGTGTTTCCTGCTTCGCCCATAACAATCAGTTTTTTCGTATATTGCTTCACCTTCCCTCGTAGTTGCTTATAGTCCCCACCTTTATCACGCCCGCCCATAATAAGAACCACCGGCTTATCGAAAACTTCAAGCGCTCTATCCACTGCATCGATGTTTGTTCCCTTTGAATCATCGTAATATTGAACGCCATTGATGATTTTGACAAATTCCAGACGATGGGAAAGCCCTTTGAAATCGTTTAATGCGGATTGAATTCCTTTCAAGGTCCCGCCGGCGGCCAGGGCTGCCAAGGCTGCTGCCGCGACATTTTCCATGTTGTGCCGTCCCAAAAGATCTATCCGAGAAAGATCGAGAAAACATTTGGGGTCTTCTTTTGTAAAAATATTGATCATCGGTGCATGTTGTCCGTTTCTGCTGCTGATGACGGCATATTCTCGGTTTTTAGTATTAAAGTTATCCTCATGATAAAAGGGCAGTACACGGGTCCTAAGTGTTTTGCTGATCAAGGAAACAAAAGGATCAGAACCATTTATCACTGCTGTATCGCCTTCGGCCTGGTTTTTAAAAATGCGGCCTTTGGACCTTACATAAGATTCAAAATCCGGGTATCGATCCAGATGATCCGCACTGATGTTCAATAGGACACTGACCCGGGGTCTGAACATATCGATGGTGTCGAGCTGAAAACTGCTGACTTCAGCCACAACAATGTCTGCCGTTTCCCCACCTCCGGCATAATCGATCAATGGGTTGCCGATATTCCCGCCCACAAAGACCTTAACCCCGGAATTTTCGAGCATATTACCCAAAAGCCGTGTTGTTGTTGTTTTACCGTTGGTACCGGATATGGCTACAATAGGTTCCCGGATATATCGTGAAGCAAGCTCTATTTCCCCTAATACCGGAATGCCCTTATCTTTGGCCCGTTTGATGGGCAAAATGGTATGGGGAACCCCGGGACTCACAATGATAAGATCAGCGCTCTCAAAAGTCTTAGGGTTATGGCCCCCCAGTTCGGTCCTAACATCTATGTTACGCACCTCCGGTAAATAGCCTGCCAGGGCGTCTTCTTCGGCAATATCGGTTATCGTCACGATTCCTCCTTTGTTTTTGGCGAATCGTGCTGCGGCCATACCGGATATGCCAAGACCGACAATAAGAATGTTTTTTTGATGAAGATCCATAAAACCAACCAGGTAATAGGTTATGGGTTATGGGTTATGGGTTATGGGTTTATATATTTTTTTGCTGTTATTCCTTAACCCATCACCCAACACCTATTACCCATTACCTATTTATTATCTTAATTTCAGCGTACTCATGGAAATCAACGCCAATGCAATTGCGATGATCCAGAATCGAACAATAACTTTGGGCTCCGACCATCCTTTGAGCTCAAAATGGTGATGAAGGGGCGCCATTCGGAAAATTCTGCGACCATTTGTCATTTTGAAAAAACCGACCTGAAAAATAACAGACAGCGTTTCAATGACAAATAACCCTCCTACCAGTGCCAGAAGTATCTCCTGCTTGGTGATCACCGCCACAGTGCCGATGGCTGCGCCCAGCGATAGGGAACCCACATCCCCCATAAAAATTTGTGCTGGATACGAATTGAACCACAAAAATCCCAAACCTGAACCGGCCATGGCACCACAGAAAATTGCAATCTCCCCACTTCCCGCTACATAATTGATCTGCAAATAATTGGCGATCTTAACGTGCCCGGCCACATATGCAAAAACCATGTAGGCGGCTGAAGCGATAATAAACGGTCCGATGGCAAGACCATCCAGTCCGTCAGTGATATTGACTGCATTCGACGTGCCGATAATGACCAATGCTGCAAATAGTATGTATCCCCATCCGAGATCGGGTGAAAGGTTCTTAAAAAACGGAATGGTTATGCGGGTGGAAAAATCCGGACTCACATAGACCAGAATCCCTGTAACCATCGCCAGAATCGCCTGAAGCAAAAATTTGTTTCGAACCGTCAGTCCCTTGCTCTGTTTTTTGATCTGCATGAGATAGTCGTCCATAAAACCGATACCTCCGTAGCCAACAGTCACAAAAAGGACGATCCACACAAAATAATTGGTCAAATTGGTCCACAAGAGTGTGGAAACCGTAATCGAAAAAATGATCAACGTTCCACCCATGGTCGGCGTTCCGGCCTTTTTAAGGTGTGTCTGAGGACCGTCATCTCTGACATATTGACCGATCTGCATGTTGCTCAGTTTTCGAATCACCCAGGGTCCCAATAAAAAACAGATTAAAAACGCCGTCAGACTGGCATAGATGGTCCTAAACGTAATGTATCGGAATACATTAAAAACCGACAGCGTCTTATGAAGCGGATATAGTAAATGATACAGCATGCTTTAGTGTCTATGTATTTTCATAAAAAAACTTTGAGAAATATGACTTCTTCGAAGCCGTTAATATCCAATGTCGAACTCTCAATATCCAATTTTCAAGTATTTTTCACTTGGACATTGATCATTGGAAATTGGACATTTCAGTATCGACCAAATTTTGCCGATATCGCTTTAATAAACGCCTGATGATATGTCATTCGCTGCCGGCCCAGTCTAAAAGCCCCTCGACAACTTTTTCCATTGCCATCCCCCTGGACCCCTTTACCAGGACCCAGTCGCCGGCATCGAGCCGGTCTGTGACAGCCGCTATGATCTCTTCCCGGGTGCCGTTAAAAATATCATCCGGATTCATATGTTCTTTTAAAGCACCTGCCGCAACATCTTCAGCGTATTTGCCGGTCACATAAAGACCGGCAATTTCTGACCTGGCGGCAACAGCGCCTATCTTTTGATGCATAGACGCCGAGTGTTCTCCCAGTTCAAGCATATCGCCGGCAATCAGAAATCCTTTGTTCTTTCCCTTCAATGACGTAAGAGTGATTATGGCGGCCTGCATTGAACCTGGATTGGCATTGTACGTATCGTCGATGATATGGATTCCTTTACCGGTTTTATGGATATTCATCCTACCTTGAACCGGTTTGAAGGCTTCAAGTCCGTTCTTAATTTCAACGGCTGTTAAACCCAAAAGATGGCCCACCGCCGCCGCCGCCAGAGCATTTGAAATCATAAACATTGCCGGCGTTTGAAGTTGAACCGAAATCATTTCAGCAGGCAGCACCAGATTGAAAGAGAGCCCCTTCTCTTTTTTCTCAACAGATTCAGCTCTGATTGCGGCATCTTTAGACATGCCGAAAAACATAATCTTGATAGGTGTGATATCTGCAAGTTTCAGCAATCTCGGATCATCTGCATTGAGAATCGCCATGCCATCCGGCTTGATTTTTCCCAACAGTTCACCTTTGGCCTTCATGACCGCTTCCATTGAACCCAATCCTTCGAGATGCGCAGGACCGATATTTGTAATCAGGCCAACATCCGGCAAACAGATTTCAGCCAGCCGTTCGATCTCCCCGGGTCTGTTCATTCCCAGTTCCACAACAGCCCATTGGTGGTCTCTAGTCAGGTTGAGCAGCGTTAAGGGAAGTCCGATGTCATTGTTTAAATTCCCCTGGGTCGATAATGTGTGAAACCGACGGGAAACCACGTCTGATGTCATTTTACGGGTGCTGGTTTTTCCGTTTGAGCCTGTGATGGCAATCACCGAAACGGGTGTGCGTCTTCTATTAAATGCTGCCATATCACCCAGAGCTTTAGTTGTATCATCTACAGTGACACAAACGACACCGGTGGCTGACCATTCGGGTTTGGAGAGCATGTTGGTTTTTCTTTGATCGATCAAACATCCATTGACACCTTGTTCAACAACACTACCGATAAAACGGTGGCCGTCATGAACCTCCCCTTTAATGGCGATAAAAAGATCATCATCAGATATCCTGCGAGAATCAATGGAAACTCCGGTGAACGTGCGTGCCGAATCACCGCAAAACAACTGTCCTCCGGTGGCTTCTATAATTTCAGCAACATGCCATGGGATCAGATCGGAATTTACAGGTTTTGGATTTTCGGACAGGACTTTCGGATTGGATCTCGTTTCGGAACCGAGACGTTTTACGTTTAACGTTGAAAGAACTTTTTTTGCTTCTTCTCTGTCATCAAAGGCAATGGTTTTGTCTCCGATGATTTGATAGGGTTCGTTCCCCTTTCCCGCGATCAGAATCGCATCGTTTGGTCTGGACACATTTATTGCAAGGGCGATGGCGTTTTTTCGATCCGGCTCAACCACATATCCTTTTATGGCAAAATTTTCAGCAAGATCTGATGGTATAAACGCATGAGCAATCGATTTTTTAGTCCCCTCAAGAATCTGATCGATAATCTCCATGGGAGGTTCGGTTCTTGGATTGTCCGATGTGATCACAACAAGATCAGAAAACCTTCCGGCAATGTCACCCATTTGAGGTCGCTTTGATTTGTCCCGGTTGCCGCCGCAACCAAATACGCAGATAAGCCGGCCCGGAGTGGATTCTCGTAACGAAGCGAGCACATTCTCAAGAGCATCCGGTGTATGGGCATAATCCACATATACAAATCGTTTGTGATCATTGGGAATAGATTCGAGACGTCCGGGCACGGCTTTAACCGATTCAATGCCGTGTTTGATGACATCCACTGAAAGACCGAGGACAATGCCCACACCTGTGGCGCAGAGAATGTTCTCCAGATTATGCTGTCCCACAAGATGCGATTTGAACTTAAAAGCACCGTTAGGGGTGGCAATTTTACCTGTAATGCCGCCCAAATCGTAACTGAAATCCTCGGGTCGTATGCGATTGTTGTCTGAAAAGCCCGAAGAAAGTACAGACGCTTGGCCAAGACGTAATTCGAGGTTATGGCTAAGTTCTCTCCCTCTTTCGTCATTACGGTTGATGATCGCCAGCACCCGATCATTTTCTGTTTTAACGCCAAGAATTTCTGTGAAAAGCCTCTTTTTGCAGGACCAGTAGGAATCCATATCCTTATGATAATCCAGATGATCCTGGGTCAAATTGGTAAATATCGCGAGATCGAATTTGCAGTGATGAACTCTATATAGATCGAGGGCATGTGAAGAAACTTCCATAACCACATGGGTCACCTGATTATCCAGCATTTCCGCCAGGATTTTCTGGAGATCAAAAGATTCGGGGGTTGTCATGGGATTTTGAAACGTCTTGCCGGCGTATCTGTAGTTTAAAGTTCCGATGACGCCCACATGGATACCTGTTTTATCAAGAATATGTTCGATTAAAAATGCAGTGGTTGTCTTTCCGTTAGTCCCTGTAATACCGATTAAAAAAAGTTTCTCCGATGGATTTTTAAAAAATCGGGCGGATATGGCGGCTAAAGCTTTTCTGGTATTTTCGACTTGAACAATGCTGGATTCACTTTTGACAGGTTTCTGGGTAACGATGGCTGATGCGCCCCTTGTCAGCGCTTCATCGATAAAGTCATGGCCGTCAGCAGCAAGCCCCTCTATGGCAACAAAGAGTCCGCCCGGCTGAACATCCTGAGCCCTGTAATGGACGGAGCCTATCTCGGGATCCGGTGAAAGAAGAAATCCTGCATCCGGATCAGAGTGCTCAGTGTTTCCGATATCCGAAACATGACCGCTTTGCTCGGCCTCTATGCCGTAAAATCCAACAGGATCGACAGTTTTTAATAAATCTGAAAGCCGCATCCTTTTTGTCTATCTCCTCAAAGAAACCATTAATTTGTCGGTTTTCCTTTTTGGCGCTATATGCATATAGTCCAGTGTTTTCTGGGCGATCGCTTTAAATGCAGGCGCCGCAACAATACTTCCGTAATGCTGTTTTTCGGGTTCATCAACAACAACCAAAACAGCAATTTTTGGGTTTTCCACAGGTGCAAATCCTACAAACGATGCCACATATTTATCATAAGAGTATCTCCCATTTTCGTCGATTTTTTGAGCGGTGCCTGTTTTGCCGCAAACAGAATATCCTTCGAGAGCGGCATTGACACCTGTCCCGCCTTCGGTAATGACCGTCTGCATGATTCTGCTTAACGTCCCAGCGGTTTTTTCTGAGATTACCCTTCTGATTCTCCTTGGGCCAAAGCTTTCGATCAGCCGGCCATTATGATCGGTAATCGCCTGAACCACATAAGGCTTCATGAGAATTCCTTTGTTTGCGACCGCGGATGTGGCGACGATGAGCTGTAAGGCAGAAACCGAAACCCCCTGTCCAAAAGAGATGGTTCCGGCATCCACTTTTGTCCATCGTTTAAAAGGAGGCAGGCTGCCGGCGGTTTCTCCGGGACAGTCGATTCCGGTCTTCGACCCGAAACCGAAATTTTGAAGGGTCCTGGACAGATATTCATGCCCCATAATTGCACTGAATTTGATGGCACCGATATTGCTCGAATATTTGATGATCTGCTGTAGAGACAGCCATCCATGCTCATGGGTGTCGTGGATAACGTGTCTTCCCATCTTGTAAGCACCGTTCTCGCAAAAAAAGATGCTGCTTGGAGAGCTGCTTCCGGATTCTATTGCCGCCGCCGCGCTGAAAATCTTCATGGTTGAACCCGGTTCAAACGGGTCGGTGATAATCCTGTTTCTCCAGAACTTCCGGTGGGACCTTTTTAATGCATTGGGATTGAATAAAGGAACCTGCGCCAGCGCCAATATGGCACCGGTCTTGGGAACCATGACAATGGCCATTCCGGATTTTGCCGAAAATTCTTTCACGGTTTCGGCAAGCGCCTTTTCTGCAATGTACTGAATAGTGCTGTCAACAGTGAGGACAAGGTTTTTGCCGGCCGAGGATAGGCCGGTCATGTTTTCAGCTTCAAATCCACGGCCGTGCGCATCTCTTAATACCGTGTATTGGAACATATCACCGCTGAGATCGTCGTCATAATTAAATTCGATGCCTTCCAAACCATGATCATCAATATCGGTAAATCCAATGAGCTGGGCGGCAAGTGTTTTGTTAGGAAAAAAACGCTTATGTTCAAGTATGAAATCAAGACCCTCCATGTTAAGCTTTTTGACGGCTTCAGCCTCTTTCGGTGTTACCTTTCTTTTGATCCATACAAACTTTTTTTTAGAATTCAGTTTTTTAGCAAGCGCTTTACGGTCTATCTTAAGGGCTTTTGAAAGTGATCTTGCAGCGCTTTTGGGATGTTCTATTTGCGACGGGTGTGCCGCGATGGACGTAACATCGATACTCACGGCCATTTCTCTGAGGTTTCTGTCGAAAATGGTTCCGCGTTTTCCCGAAGATTTAAAAGACACTTCATATTGATCTGCGGCTTTCTGGGACAGCCAGGATCCTCGAAAAACCTGAAGGTACATGGCCTTGACGCCAATGATAATAAAAAAGACGGTAAATAAAGCCCCAATGATTATTACACGTAATTTTATCTGTTTCATATCAAATCCGAATCATGGAATAACAATCGTCTGGCTTTTAGTGGGCGCTTTCAACCCGAGTTGATCTTTAGCGATTTTTGCGATCCGTTCCGGAGATTTTAAGCTTGCCAGCTCGATCTTTAAGTTATTCTGCAAGGCGATAAGCTCATGCTGTTTCTTGGTTTCTTTTGAAATTTCATATCCCACATCGATATAGTTGACACGGCACCACGTATAAAGGAAGAGTTCGGCAATAAATACGGCCATGAAAATGATCCATATTCCCGTTATTTTCACATCGCCGTTTGTTTTACGTGTTTTACGGGTCATTATATCTTTTCTGCCGCTCTTAGCTTTGTGCTTCTCGCCATGGGGTTTCTTTCAATCTCTTCTTTTGAAGGGCGCACTATTTTTTTCGTCAGCAAACGAAAGACCGGTTTTTGATTGCACACACATTCTGGAAAATCTGAGGGACAGACACATCCTTTTTCAAGGGCTTTAAATCGATGTTTTACAATCCGGTCTTCAAGAGAATGAAAAGATAGAACACATAAGCGGGCTTTGGGATTTAGAAGGTCTGCAACGTTTTCCATGAATACATTGAGCATTTCCAGCTCCCTGTTGACAGCGATTCTAAGTGCCATGAAAACCCGTGTTGCCGGATGAATTCTTTGATGAAATGATGGTGATTTTGGAACGGCATCGCATACGATCTGGGCCAGTTCTCTGCTGGATTTTATTGCCTTTTGCTTTCTTGACCTTACGATTTTTTTTGCGATTTGCCCCGCCCATCGCTCTTCCCCGTATTCTCGAAAAGTCTGTTTAAGGTTTTTTTCATCCATCCTGTTAATCAAATCTTCAGCTGTTGTTCTCGACGCTCTGTTCATACGCATATCGAGAGGCTCGTCTCTTTGAAAACTGAAACCACGACCGCTGGATTCGATTTGATGAAGTGAAATCCCAAGATCCAGAAGAATACCGTCCACCGCTTTTATTTTAAGCTGTCGTAGAAACTCGGGAAGATCTATAAAGTTACCGTGAAAGAGGCGGATGGTTAAATCGAACGATTTTAAAACGTCTTCCGCATTTTTGATTGCATCAGCATCCTGATCAATGCCGATAAAAACGCCACCCGGAGAAATGTTGCGGCAAATCAACCTGGCATGCCCCGAACCTCCCAGCGTACCGTCAACATAGATCTTTCCGGGCTTGCAGTTGAGATAATGGAGCACTTCAGGAATCATTACCGGAATATGTTTAAGCGGCATATGATTAGAGCCCTAACTTTGCAATTTCGTTTCTTACGTCCTCCTTTTTCATGTCTTTTTCCAGATCCATATTTTCCCGGTTCCAGCTATCTCGTGACCAGATTTCAAAATGGTCGAGGACGCCAACCAGTACAATGTCCTTTTCGAATTCTGCATATTCTCTCAAATTCTGTGGAATCAAAATACGATCTTGTTTATCACAGGGGCATTCAAAGGACCCTCCGATAAAAACCCTTCTGAATCGACGCATGCTTTCGCTTTTTTCAGCCAGGGTTAAAATACGGTTTTCAATTTTTCGCCATTCATCATAGGTGTATGCGATAAGCGCCCCATCCATTCTGGAAAGCATAACCCCATATGATCCATCTGCTTTTATGACATCACGGAATCTGGCCGGAATGATGATACGTCCTTTTGAATCGATGGTATGAAATGAGCTTCCTCGAAACATATACCTCCCCTAACAACCACTTTAAACCACCTGTATCGGTTAAAAGTACATTTTTCAGTAAATGTCAAGGAAAAATAAATGAATATGTAATATTTTTTTATAATAATTCAAAAATGTTAAAACGTAAATAGAAGAATCATCTTAAAGTGGATAAAAGTGGAGGTAAATATTAGATATAGACTGTTAAACAGGTTTTCGAAAGTTGAAGACGCCGGCAGAAAGCATCTTTGAGAATCAAAGAATAGCCTGAGAGCTTTAAGGATCTGTAATTTAACCAAATTTATCCTCAACATATTGGAGATCTTGTGTTTTTATCGCTGACGTTGAACGTTGTGTTCAAAATGGTGGGAAGAAGTGGATTGAACAATTTGTCTAAAAAGCTGATTGAAACGTCCTTGGCGCAGGAGGTTTTCTTCGGATATGTCTTGTCAGGATAGAATCTGTGCCAGAACGTCCCAACTTTTCATGAGAAAAACACCGATGATAAAAGCCATTGAGACAGCATATTCTATCGAAACGGTTTTTTATGCATTGGGGTTGACATCCATCATAATTGGTGGGCGTAATTTTAATGCTCATTTACAAAACGCGTTGAAGTTGAAAGTGTCCGGGTTGAAAAAATAGAAAAACTTACGTCAGGTTGATCCGAATACCGGTGTTTGTTTATTAGCACCATACCCAAACCTTTTTCATTTTAAAGCCAGATTTTTCAATATTTCATCATATTGATCAATCATGTTTTCCCAGGCAAATCGTTCCATGGCCGCAGAGAGATGTCGTTGTTTTTCTGTAAAATGGGAATAATTCAAAATGAGAAAGCTTAGTTTTTCCACCAGTTCCGTCTGATCTTTATAGAGAAAATCCCCATGGAATACCTCTGGGATAATTTCGGGATACGAGAGCCGGTCGGGCAGTAAAGGGATACAACCGTAACGGATCGCTTCAACTACCGAAATACCGAAATTCTCCTGGTTTGCCGTGCTGACGACAATAGTCCCCTGCATAAGCCATTGACGATATTTCTCTCTGGATTCTTCGTAACCGTACCAGACAATCCGGTTTTTGAAACGCTTTCTGGCGGCAATAAACTCTTTCGGGACCACCTGAAAGTTTTCTCCTAAGAGTGCAAGTCTAAAATTCAAACCCCGCTCAAGAATCTTGTCAAGAGCATTAAAAAAGCCTGCCGGATTTTTATCAAACTCCCAACGGTGATTCCAAACGATCAACGGTGGTAAGTCCTCTTCGGGCAATACGTTCGGTATATTTACCGGGGCTGGGAAATGACATCCCGGATAGAGAACATCTGCTTTATTGCGTATCTCATCAACCACCCATTTTGGTTGATATTCGGGCATCATATTTAAAAAAACGGGCAGCTTTGAGAAGAAGGCATCAAAATGAGTTTGAGAGTTAAAGAGGATTCGGTCCGCCGCCAAGGAAGTGGTGATATCTGTAAATCCAAACTGAAAATCCCTGCTTTCACCCGGCGCCAAGGGGTAAGTCAGTTGATTCTCGTGGAAATAGACCATTGAAGGGGGACAAAATGGTCCACATAGTGCCTTAAAATCGGACAGACTCATAAGATCGGTGGTAATCAATCCGTCGTAGCTTTTAAGAGGGGGAATTTTTTTTACAAAGTATAAGGCTGCGCCTCGCATCCGCCATTTCCAAAAACGGGCAGGGAGCGTAACGAGATCGATCTTGTATTTAGAGTGTGAAACCAGACCTCGAGCAAAATCTTTATGTGATCCGCCAAAAAATGGTTCCAAAAATAGAAATTTCAAATTCTTCTCTTATTTATTTAAATTTGAATTTTGTTTTTTTTAACAAAACTTTTTCCATTTTGCCACTCAGGCGCCAAGGCACGAAGAAAGAATGATAAATATATCCTTTGTGCCTGCCCGCCATCGGCTTCGCCTTAGGCGAGGCGGGCGGGTCTTAGTGCTTTTGTGGCAAATATTTTTGGTTCCGGCTTTTCCGGGTTAGGAATTAAAAGAAAAATCGGAAGGAAAGGCAAACACTTTTGTTTTCCAAATCAGCCGAAAGGTTAACTCGGGTATTCTTTTTTAATTTATAAATAAATTGATTGGTTTCTTTTCGATTGAATTTGTGGGCACTTGTTACACCACCGTATATGTTTCCGGCATAGAAGCCGAACCCGACAAACGTAAGGAGTCCGCCAAGTGCATTATGTCCTTTATCGAAAGATTCATAGGCGGCTAATATCAGACCACCATTCAACAAAAAGGCGATCAGTGCATCCTGATATCTTTCACAATAAAGATATCCTCCCCCTGGAATGATCGATAAAAATCCCGCAAGCTTCGGATCCTTTTGGGGGATTAATGTTTCCTTGTCAAGTTCATCCGCAAGTCTTTCAAGTCTGAATTTATTTCTATTCTTAGGGCTGATTTTTTCAAAATAATGTCTGGCGTTATCCCAGGATGCTGTTTCGACATAAATCCATCCTATTCTGTAGTAGGCTTCATCTCTTATATTCTCATCTTTTGTAATCGTGATAAGATTGTTAAGATTGATCAAGGCAAAGGCAAAGGCCTTTAATGTTATGTAGGCTTCACTAATTTTAAAATATGATTTTATAGAATATTCGGTTTCAAAATCCTGATCTGTTAATTTTTTAAAGGAATTGACGGCCTCATTAAAATGTCTGCCAAGAAAGTAGGACATGCCGACTTGGAACATCGCCAATTCTACCCTTTCATCTTTTGGAAAAAAATGGATAAATCGCTTGTATTCGTTTACAGCCGTTAAATAATCTTTGGCTGAAAAAAGATCTTGTGCATAATTAAACTGTTTATCAGGATTAAGGATAAGAGAGGGGTTGGGGACGCCTTGAGATCCAGAGCCGGCAAAAGATTGCGCAAAGGTGATAAAAAGAAAAAATATGCTAAAAAACGTAAAGAGCAGATAAACAGTGGTGGTGTTTCGGATCTGCATGATGATTAATTACTTCCGCCAGAAGTCATTATTACTTACAGGATCATAGCTGCGCTTTTCACCGTCTATCCAGACCGGATCCGATAATTTTTTCTCATCTCGACCGCAACGTATGAGGCGGTCCGAGCACATGATCCATCCCAAGAAAGTGCCATGTTTTTCAAATGCTTCTATACAGTATTGTGAACATGTCGGATGCATCAGGCAGCGATTACCGTCAACACTTGAAATATAATCTTGATAAAATTTGATGGGATAAAGGGACGCATTCTCCGAGTTCTCTTCAGCTTCATGTGAAACTTGGGGATGATCATCAATATTCACATCCTGTCCGGCAAGAATACTCCCGTAAAACGTGTTCAAAACGATAAAAAAAATGACAAAATACAATGTTTTTTTCATTGTTTATTTCTGAGTAACTCTGAGGACCTCTTCTATTGTTGAAATGCCGCCTAAAACCTTTTGTACACCGTCCTCGCGCAGGGTAATCATATTCCGACTCAAGGCTTCATTTTTTATCTGGTTCGAATCATAGGTCTTAAGTATGAGGCTTTTTAAGCTGGAATCTAAAATCATCATTTCAAAAATACCTCTCCGCCCTTTGTACCCTGTATGAAAACATTTTTCACATCCTACTGCCTTACAAATAACAGACTCTTGGAATTGGTCATCGGTAATTCCAATGCTCCTTAAGGCCAGTTCATCAGGGGTGTAAGCCTCTTTGCAATCTTCACAAAGAACTCGAATCAGTCTCTGGGCAACAACAGCCAAAATGGATGATGAAATTAAAAAAGGTTCAACACCGATATCCACAAGGCGCGTAATGGCGCTTGCAGAATCGTTGGTATGAAGTGTGGAAAAAACAAGATGGCCTGTTAGTGCTGACTGAACTGCGATTTCAGCTGTCTCTCGATCCCGTATTTCACCCACCAGAATAACATCCGGATCCTGTCTAACAATGGATCTAAGGCCGCTGGCAAAGGTAAGGTTTATCTTTGGATTGACCTGTATCTGGTTGATGCCTTCAATCTTGTATTCAATGGGATCTTCCACGGTGATAATATTGATATCCGGTTTATTGATTGATGACAAGACGGCATAGAGGGTTGTGGTCTTGCCGCTGCCGGTGGGTCCGGTTACAAGGATAATTCCATTGGGAGATTTCACAAGGTTTTCAAGCAGATCCAGTTTGTCGGATTTAAGTCCGAGATCCGAAAGTGACATTAAGGAGCCTGATTTGTCAAGAAGCCTGAGTACCACACGTTCTCCAAAGGATGTCGGTATAGTGGACACCCGCACATCAATCTCCTGATGACCGATTTTTACATCCAAACGACCATCCTGAGGAAGGCGTTTTTCCGCAATGTTCATCTTTGCCATAACCTTAATTCTTGAGATAAGCGCCGGCTGGACCCATTTGGGAGGAGACAAAAGGTCATACAGAATACCGTCGACACGATAGCGAACCTTGAAACTGTCCCGGTAAGGTTCGATATGAATATCGCTTGCACGTGCTTTAACGGATTGGGAGATAATGTGGTTCACAAGTTTTATGATGGGTGCATCACTGATGTCATCCAGCAAATCCGCCCTTTCCTCTATCTCGCTGATAATGGAACTGCCGTCTTCTTCCATATCTTGAACAAGCTGCTCGGCGGAGTCCCTGCTAAGATCATAGGATATATTGATGGCAAATGAAATTGCATCCTTTGTTGAAAGAACAAGCTTGACATCGTGGCATCCAAGAATCCTGATCAGGTCATCCATTGGCTGTATGCAAGCAGGGTTATTTACGGCGATGACCGATTCATATTCAATTAGATTTTCTTTTGAATCTTGCCAATTTTTGTCATTCGGTTTTCCTTCAAAGCCGGGGGACTGGGTTTCACTGATGAGGGGAACCATGATATATTTTTTTAGAAACTGAATCGGAACATGGTCGGTAAAATCGGTTTTATATTTTTCAAGGGGCAGTTCAGGCCAAAAAGGAATGTCATATTGGATGCTCAAAGCTTCAAGGAGCTGTCTCTCGGTAATCATTTTTTTTGTGACAAGTATTTCTCCGAAATCGCCTCCTTTTTCAGTTTTTATCCTTTGAGCCTCTTTTAGATCTTCTTCTGAAATGTTGAGGTTTTCTCTGAATATCTGGGAAAGGTTTTTTTGCATGCTGTTCGACGGTTTGTTTGTTTTCAAGGAATGATTAATAAAAACTTGCTTTATTCTTTGGGATATTGTTCGGGTATGTCCAGACTTTTTTCGTACATTTTGATTTTTCCCTCTCTGATTTGGTCAATTTCATCTTTTTTACTATCCAAAATCGCTTTTGCTTCAGCAGGATTTTCAACAACGTGGGGGGTGATAAATATGTAAAGATTCGTCTTGTCGCCCCCCCTTGCCGTTGTTTTGAACAAATAACCAAGCAAAGGGATGTCTCCCAGGCAGGGAACTGTATATCTTGTTTCAGAAAAACTGTCATCAATCAACCCGCCAATGACAACCGTATTTGTATCTTTGATAATCACCGTTGTATCGACGGTTTTCTTTAGTGTTGTGGGACGATCCGAAGACGTCGTTGACTGTTGATCGAGTTTGGTCGATTCCGTATTGATATAGAGCCGTACCAGGCGGTCGTGACTGATTTGAGGGGTAATTTTCAAGGTGATGCCAACATCTTTGTACTCATAGGAACTGTATGTCTCCACCCCGCTATCTGCAGCCGATCGGGTCTGAAACGGAACATTCTTTCCAACCGTAATGCTTGCCTCTTCATTGTCTGTGGTCAGAATCTGAGGTGTGGAGAGAAAATGAACATCCTTGTCTTTTTTATACGCATTTACGATAGCAGAAAGATTGGGAAAGGTGATGCCGCCGATGGTAATCACTTCGCTGAATATTCCCAGTGAGAAACCTGCCGGAGACGGTAATGTGGCGGCAGAACCTGACGAAATTATAGGCACTTCGGGTTTAAATCCCCCGCCAAATGCCGCATCTTTATTGTTGATTCTGGTCGTACCCCCTGCTTGCCATTGGACGCCTAGATTAAACTCCTTGTTTACATTCACTTCCATAATCAGGCATTCAATATAAACCATAGACCTTGGAACATCCAGTTTTTTGATGATCTCATCCAGGACCAGGTAATCCTCCTTACCTGCCATGATAATCAGACTGTTGGTCGCTTTGTCTGCGGTTACTTTAACATCTTCCGAAACAAACGGAAGCTTCTTTTGGGGGCCCCCGGTCTTTTTCGTTGGTAATTCCTGAAGAACTTTGGCCAAATCTTCAGCATTGGCGTTTTCAAGGTAATAGACGTGGATCTTCTCTTTCCCTCGGGGTGTTTCCCGATCCAGCATGTTGATCAGCCTTTTAATCCTTGAGGTTTCCACCTCGCTGGCCATTACAATAATGGTATTGGTCCTTTCATCGGCGACAAACTGGGCATCCATCAGCGTGCTTTTTCCTTTAGATTTTCTTTTTGTCTGAAAAACAGAATCAAGGATTTTAACAAATTTTGTGGCCTCAGCATACTCGAGCGGAATGACAGAAACCTCCTCTCCCATGCCGGCCACATCAATGGCATTCAGGATCCGAATCAATCGTTTTATGTTTGAATATACATCGGTTATAATCAGCATGTTTGTCGGCGGGTAATCCAGGATAACACTGCTTTTTGAAACCAGTGGAGCGAACAGCCTTTTTATTTCAGATGGATTTGCGAATTTTAAGGGTATCAATTGAGTGACCACCCGATCTTCCGGAGAAGCGGCCTCTTGTTTAAGCCGTGTTTCAATGTTTTTTGATCGTGCATCAGGAGATGGAACGATTTTAGTTACTTCTCCGGCTTTGATGGTGGTAAAACCATGGACTTCCAGAACTGATTCAAACACTTTGTAAGCTTCTTTGACAGAAATTTTGCTGGGTGAAATTATCGTTACTTTTCCTCTTACACGTTGATCAACGACAAAGTTCTTTGACGTCAATTCACTGATAAATTTAATAAAAACATTGATATCCACATTATTGAAATCTATTGAAATGAATCGTTCTGAATCCTGTTTCCCTTGTGTTTCTTTCTTAGCATCTGATGATTTGGCAGTCTGTTCAGAAGGTTTGGCTTGAGCACCCATTGACAGATTCAATGTCAATATCAGCACAATGAGGGTAAATATGTATCTAATGGTTTTTGAACCGCGTTCGTGTGATTTCATCATTGATGATTCTACGGTGTTGTTTTTATTTAATCCGATTTTCAGTCGCTTAAAGATTAGGGCTCCATAAAAAGTAAAACAAGAACCCTTTTGCGACCAGCTTGCACTCAATTACCCGTTAAAACAACAAAATTTGGCCACAAAGAATGTATGCCATAAAACCAAAAACAAAATGAATTCGAGCTTTTGCGAATTCATCAAAAATACATTTGGGAACCAAAAATCTTAAAGGATCGTAAAAAACCTTTTTAGTATATCACATATTTATCGTTTATTCAATACGATAGTCAATGGTTTTGAGTCGACCCCTTCGTTTTATCTGAAGCTGGACCTTGGAGGATGACTGCAAATTTTGATAAAACTTTAAAGCATCGTCAACAGATTCGATATCTTTACCATCCACACCCATGATGACATCTCCACTTTTCAAACCCATTTTATAAAAAATGGAGTTTGGTCTGATACCTGTCAAACGGAAACCGTCAGGTTTTCCATTTTTAAAATTTGGTCGTATCCTTATCTGTTTCATAAGGGTATTTGCATCTTTAATGGCTGTATCTATCTGGGAACGTTTTACGGTTATATTTTGAGAACTTGTCCTGCCCAATTTCGTGGAAGAACTCCTTAATTCACGACTTCCGCTAACCTTCTCTATCCCTAATATTTCATCTTTACCGTTGACATTAAGTATCACCTTTTCTCTTAAGATTATCTTCACCGTTGCATTTTGGATGGTGTCTCCGATTCTGTAAAGATCCTGTTTCTTTACAGCAGTATCTTCAATGACGGCATAGGCTTCTTTCTTATCACCCGTAATCGTCCCCAGTAGAACCAAATTTAAGTCTGTGGGTTTAAGGGTTCCTATGTCGAGTTCGTCGGGTCCACTTCCGGTTTCTGTTTTTGTTTTGAACAGATTGTGCTCGATAATTGCCTGGTAATGAGACAGCTCATGTTGCGTTGTGCTTTTATTTGGGACAAGATGTCTGGCTGTTGTTTTGGAAGAAGTGCTATAATCGATTTTGGCTGTAGCGATTTTATAAAACACCTTCACTATAAAAAAAACAATGCCGGCAATAAGTAAAATATTCAATATGGTAAGATATCGTTTCATGATCTAAATTTGAATGAATTCAAAAAAATAGAATTTATCATCCGCAACTTCCTGATTAATCCAGAAAAAAACGGGGTTCGTCCAACGTACCATAAATTCGGATTCGAATCACTTTTTTGCTAAATATCTCTTCAGGCAATAAATTTGTCGGAAGATCTTTTCCCAGTTCTGCAAGGAATTCTTGGTTTGGTTTAATGACGCCTAAAAGTCTTAAATAACTTTGTCCCAAAGGTTCCCTTAAGTTGATAAGACCGGACACGTTACCATCCAGCGGACTTGCATTTATGATGCATCGCTTAACTTTAAGCCTCTGATTTTCCATTGTCATTTCAGCTTCAATTTTACCAAAATGTATGTTTTCGAGCTTGAAAACAGGTGTTAGAAGTTCTATCTCACCGTCTGAAATGATAAACCTTGCGCCATGAGTTCCGCCTAATTTTCCGCCATTGCGATATGTAAAGTTTCCTTCAAGTTTTCCGGTTAAATTACGTCCAATAAACTGTTTAACAGCAGGTATTTCTTTTATATTAATGTTAGAAAATTTACCCTCAATAATAACATTTTGGTTTGGCCTGTTTTTAATGAACTCTCCCTTGCCTTCTAAAATGCCTTCATAGGCTCTTCCTTTAAAAAAAAAAATGCCCTTAGAACGAAAAAGTGATAAAAGGTTTGGAAAGACTTTAATCTGCTCGGTTTCAAGTAATGCATTGTCCATGTGATAAAATTTTACTTTATGTAACTTTAAACCAGGTGGAAAAGCCGGACTTACATGATCAATACTAATGTTTATATTGGAATTGAGTTTGTTGAAATCAGACGTTACATAGTTTTTTACTTTATCTGACGGAAACAGGTAATAAATGAAAAATACGATAGCCGCTAAAACATATATGGAATACAGCAGCCATTGTGGGGTATTCTTCATCATTACTTTTCAACCGTCTCAACCTGCAAGACAGCATCTAAAAAACCTTCTTGTTTGCCTGTCTTTGAAATTGAAAGCCTTTTTATGTTTACCATGTTTTTTGATGTTTCGACCATGTGTAAATAAGTGGTCAACTGCTGTAATGTTAAACCCTTGAACTTCATTTCAACTTGAGAAATTTTGTACGAATTGTTTTTTTGAACAGTTGTTGACGGTTTCATATATGTTACATACTCTTTTATTCTTGCTTTACCCGTAAGCCTGTCAAGAAAGGAAAAGAGCGTAAAACCCTTTTCCCTGTTCTCAAAACGTATTTTTGCTAAATTTGTTCTTTTTTCTATTGCATCGTAATCGGACTTTAAAGTGATCATCTCCAAAAGAGCATCTTCTTTAACCTGAAGTGTCCTTTTCAATCGCTTCCTTTTGTCAATTGATGGAAAAACGATAAATTGAAATAAAATAAACAAGAGGATAGCACCTGATAAGGCATAGATGGTGTATTTCTCTCTTTTGGTCAGCTTTTTTACCATAAATACCGTCTTTTACTTATAATCCGAGAAACTTGAATCTTAAAATTAAAACACGACCATTTTGACCGGCACACTCCCCGAATGCCCCGCTGTTTAGGATGGGAAGGCTTCAAATTTTGCATATTCATCATCACAAATTCACCTTAAGTTTGAAACGCACACGTTTATCAAACTTGTCTATGTTGGCAGCGCTAATAATAATTTTTTTAAAAATATCAGCCTGTTCCAGCTTGCTCTTTATATTGTCAACAGAGTTGAAGCTGTCGGTATCCCCCGAAATACTGACACTTTCCGATCCCATTACAAACCGATTAAGGGTTACATCCATATCCTTGGGTATGGCCTTGCTTATTGTGTTCAAAATGTCTATGGCCCTAATCTGTTTTTCGGTTTCACCTGGCAATAAGGCATTTTTCCTTGCTTGTTGTATTTTTATTTTCATCTGCTGAACTGGATCGACAATGTTTTTGACCTCCGGGAATGTCGAAGTAAAAATACCAGTTATTTGATGATTAAGTCGGGCTAGCCTTTTTTCCATAAAGTATGAATCAAGAAAGACATTGAACCAGCCTAATGACAGAACCAGGACAAAAAAAACGCCGGTCTGAATCAGGTTTTTTTTGTTTTCCTCCCAGATTTTTTTTAAAGCAAAAGGGCCTTTTCTAAAATTAAAGCCTTTTGCCCCTTGAATTTCCATCAATGCCAGTGATAGCGCATTATTCATCAAAAAAGGGATCCATGATGGAGGAGGAGGCTGTTGTTTGAGAATCTCTGCGAATCGTAAAACGTCCACCCGCTCAATAGGAAATCCTAATGCCTGTTCCATATCTTTATCAAAACCCAGATCATCAATCCCGCATCCTGTAATAAATCCTCCATCGAGCTCAAAATCTAATCCAAGAATCTTTTCTAAGGCATAAAGTGTTCTCCGTATGTTGCCACAAAGAGATTTTATTTTATAAGAGAGGGAAGCCGAACGTATTGCGAAAGAACGTATCAAACCAATGTTGCCGGACAAAATAATAAATATCGTGCTTTTATTGTTGTCTATATCGATAAAGAGCCAATTTTTATGGCTGTCTAGAAATTTGGATAGTGAAAATGCTGTGGGATAACCACCGACGGTAACAATCTCCGGATCAATATTAAACGCCACAAGTGTATCTAAAAAAGATTGAAGTTTCGACTTTTCTACTGCAGCTGTGATAAGGTTTTTAGTATTTGTATGGTCAGGTATTTCTATATGGATAAAATCGATGATAAGCTCTTCTACCGGAAACGGAAGGGTCGGCTCAAGTTCATACGGTAATATCTTTTTAATTTTTTTTTGTCCCTTAAACGGAACTTGAATATTTCTGTAAGATATCTCATCAGCAGGAAAAGAAGCCACGCAGATAGAATCGGATAGATCCATCTTTTGTTGAATGGTTTCAAGTGAATCGGCCAAACCGTTTCTATCCTCTTTTCGGCCAGATAGCGGAACATGTTCATGGGCTTCTATGACGGTTCCCTTAATACTGCTATTGATGAGAACCGCTGAAACCGCATCAGGTCGAATATCTAATCCCAAAATCTTTCTGCTCATGGTCTTCTCTAAGTTAAAAAAAGTGTAAATATAGTAAGTTATGATCGATGTGTCAAGCCTAGTTTTTTCTTCTATTATTTTAAGCTTAGTATTTCGGAATTTTTACTCTATTTCCCATCTCAAGACGTTGCACTCCCATTGTCCTGTTTTTGCATTATTTTCTCTTTTTACCACTGCTGTTATCTTTATCTTCATTTCCTTTAACTTTGCCATCGACTCGATTCGAAAAAAATCACTTGAAGTTGTGATGAGATTTGGATCGATTTTAGTATCACCGACACCTGGTACGTTCTTATACCAGGTTGGACTTGAAAGGTCATGGATATAAACGGATTCAGAGGTTTCCATTCGGTATTCATAAATGGCTTGTGCAAGGTCTTCATTTCCTGAAGGCAACATTGCCACAAGGATCGGAAGATCTGCAGTATTGATATTTATTTTTCCTTCATATGTAAAAGAATTGTTTGTAGATTCGGTCATTCCAAAGACGGTTATGAAGTTGGAAAGTCCCTGCTCCTCTCCTGCCCCCCGAAAAACCTCCGGTGTTACACCTCTCACAAGAACAAGCTCACCAATATGGGTGAACGGACCGTTTTTACAGGGATATGGCGGATCAAGATCCTGATAATAATCTGATTCTGCTCCGTTTAGACCTGTGATGGCATCATCGTCTCCGGAGTCGAGCCAATCTTTGATGGAATTAATGATCGTCATCGGTTCCATATCTTCAAACGCTTCATTTTTATATATTAAAAGGCTTAAAAATTGTTCCCACATAACCCTCTGGGATTCATTGAAGCTGTGTCCTTCAGGGAATTGAACAAGGCTGTTAAGCTGAATTTTACCGAGTTCATCATTGATGGTTAACGTGATACTGCCATCTTCAAAGGGGATATCATCTATGATTTCGCTAATTTTTTCAGAATCGGCCCAGTCCTCCTGAAGTGAATCAAACCTTGAATCCTTTTTGTCTTTGACCAACATTGCTGCTGCAAGATTTACACCTGATGACGCCATATGCAAAAGCGTGATGCGATCTCTGGTTGTGGCCGCCGAAAAGACTGCTGATCGCATTTTTTTGTTCATTTCCAGTGATGTCGCAATGAGTACCGTAACAATGGCCAATGTGACAAGAAGGGCGATTCCATGGTTGTTTTTTAGAAATTTTATCGCCATAAATTTACGTTTCGAATTTTCTACAGCTTATTAAATCACAAATTTTAATGGCAGCTATCTATGCCGTCTGTATGGAAGAATGGAGTGCTGGAATGTTGGAATGTTGGGGATAAAAACGGAAACAACTTATTTAAATTGTAAAAACTCCTTCAAACCCATCATTCCATTACTCCATTCTTCCAATTGGGCGAAGCCTCTAAGTTTTATCTTATTCCTTCTTCTTCCGATACACCGGCAGTGTTACCATGGTTTTGAACCACAAAGAATTTGAACTTTCGGCCAATTCGAGATTTATATCGATTGCTTTAGGTGTTGAATACTCGAAGTCTTCATCATCGGAATCCCACAAATCATAGTCTGTTCCATCTTGGTCATAATATTTAAATGTCAGAGATTTAACGTCTGTACACAATACGGGATCCCCGGCTTTTTCTTCAAATGTTTCATAGGGATACAAGTTATCTGCGCGCTTCAACACATAATTTCCATCACCTGAAGCCTGAACGTAGTAAACGATTTCCGCAATTCCTTTTTCCGTTTTTCCGCCAAAGGATAGGTGGGCCAGCGAAGTGAATCTAAGTCTGGGGAAGGAGACTCCCTGAATATCAGAAATTTCGCCAATAAATCGATAAATTTCAGGTGGTTCACCCAAAACCGGCGGTGAATAACCTGGAGGTAGTGTTAAATGGATGGACTCAAGATCAACAATCATTCGGTTCAAACAGTTTTTTGCCATTTCATAAGATGCGGTGCCCTGGTCTGAAGTTTCGCTTCCGGATAATAGAGTGCTATATGAAGTAAAAATGGTTGTGGCGATGATTGCAAAAATAAAAATCGCAATCATGATTTCAAGCAGTGTAAATCCGCGATCCCCCCAACGTGTGGCGAATACCCGATGACGAGAACAGGCAGCAGGCAACATGTAAATTTTTTGTAACTTTTTAAGCATTGCTTACGACCTTGCCCCATCCAATTCTTTAACAAAATCTGGTTTCAAACGAGCTTCAAATCGAGTTAACGTGTTTAATTTAATCAACTTATTCAAGTTTAGCACTTGAAATATTCCTAAAATTTCTTTGAAGTAACCTATTTTCGTAACATCTTATTAAGTATTATACGGCATCAATCCTTCAAATATTTATAATTTCTTAAGCTATAAGTAAATTCATCGTTGTTAAAAGATATCAGAAGATCAACTTTTTTCAGATTTTTAGCAATATTTCCAAGTGTTGTCGACTCAACATCATCAATGACAATATTCCAACGGTAATCCGGGAATTCATCTCCGAAATCACCTGAATCGTCTCCCAAATCTTTCAGGCTTTCTGATTCAATTTCAGCCATTTTTCTTTGTGCCAGCATGGGAGCAGTTGCATAAAATCTTACCTCATTGTTCATGGAAACGGTCTGTGCATGCATCCTATACACACTGACAAGAACAATGGCGATGATGGAAAGTGCGACCATGACTTCAAGCAGTGTAAACCCCCTTTGAGATTCTGGGCTCTTTGCGGCGGTTTGCTCCGCTGTCATTGCTCGTCCCTGGTGGTGATGTCCCGCTTTTTTCATTTTGTCTTCCGACGTCTTTCCTCTATTCTTTGCTCATACGTTTTATTCAATCTCCAAACTCCGCATAACTATTATACAAACGAACCCGGAGTAAAAAAGGTTCGATAAGAAAAGAAAACTTTTCATTATCGTCATTTTCAAAATGAATGATTACCTTGTCAGAATAACCCTTTTCATTAAAATAAATATCTGCCTGCCCCACTGATATTTTTTCTTGATCTGGATATTCAACATCCAGTAATTTTATGTCCTCCGGAAGTTTATATCCATTCGTTTCTGCAGATTGAAGCGCTTCTTCGAGCATAGCTCCGTGGGTTATCCACAATTTGTTAGAGTCAAGGTTCACGTGAAGGATATATCTTTTTTGCTCTCTGGCCGCCCTTTCTTTTATATTTGGAATTTTCAATAGAATCCATCGCGACACTTCTTTGGTGCTATCTGACAGAACATTACGCTGAAATCGAGGAATTGCAAAAAATAGCATAATGCTGATCAGAGAAATAACGACGATGAGCTCTATTAGCGTGAAACCTTTGATTCGTTCGAAGACAGGCATAATGGTTTATTGGCATGCAACATTTAATGAATGCCCAAAAACACTTTACGGGTTCATCAATATTTATTCATTAATGAAAATCGGTGGTCATAGAAGGAAAGAGAGCGTACAATTTTGATTATTCAATCTCCCAGCTGTTAATATCTTTATTCTTATCTTCACCCCCTGAGACGCCGTCATAACCATATGAAATGATCTCATAATCACCGTGAGCACCAGGAGAAAGATAAATAAAATCGTTGCCCCATGGATCTTTTGGCAGTCTTCCTTTCTCGAGATACCCGCCTTTGCGCCAATTCTTTGGCAGCTTCCCTGTCTCGGGCTGCTCAATAAGGGCCTGCAGTCCCTGTTCCGTATCCGGGTAACCGCCATTATCAAGCTTATATAAATTCAGGGCTGTTTCCAGGCTCTCAATCTGTATTTTTGCTTTGAGTTGTTTTGCCTCTTCAGGGCGACCCATGATCCGCGGTATAATAAGGCCTGCGAGGATCCCAAGTATGACGATGACAACCATTAGTTCAATCAGTGTAAATCCACGGCAGTCTGTCTTTTTTAAAAAAAATGTACGATTCATTATTTTTTCCTATACATACAGTTTTACCCCAAACATAAAATGTATTTTGGGCATATGATATTTTTTAAACATATATAAAATAGTGCCTATCCACGAATCGTGGAGGTATAATTGCGTGTCCAATTCAGAAATGAGTAATTTTTTCGTCGAGCAAGACCGCACAAGGGTTTTCGATGAGACGTTCTCAACATACGTCGCAGCCGGAAAGCCGCGAAGAACGCCGCTCGGCGGAAAAAGGGCCATTTATGGATGGACACTATCTAACAAGCGTGCTCATTTCAAAAATCGGCAGGCATATCGAAAGAACGATGAAGCCGACAATAACAGCCATAATCAGTATCATAACAGGTTCTAGAAGTGATGTCATGCTCATTATACTATTTTCCACTTCATTCTCAAATACATCTGCGATTTTATCCAACATGGCTTCCAGCTTTCCGCTCTGTTCCCCCACCTGAATCATTTGAATGGTAAGATCAGGAAATATTTTGCTGCCTGCTAGAGCAGGTCCCAATCCCTGTCCTTTTCCCACTTCCTTTGAAGCCTCTTCAATCGCATCGGAGATGAGGGCATTGTTAACGATATTTTTTACAATTTCAAGAGCAGACAACATAGGGACACCATTTTCAAGAAGTGAACCAAGTGTTCGGGAAAAACGAGCCACCGCTATTTTTTTGGCTAAAAGTCCAAAACGTGGTAATAAGAGTTTTGTTTTATCGAAAAAATAGCCCCCTTTTACAGTTTTCCGAATGCGGTTTAGGACAAACAAGACGACTGCCAAAACAATTAAAATCATCCACCAGTAGTTCTTAAAAATGCCACTGATTTTGATAAGAAAGAGCGTTGGTGCCGGTAGCGTTTGATCCATATCAGAGAAAATGGACGTTATGTTGGGAACAATAAATGTCAAAAGAAGAAACAGAACCAGCATTCCGATACAGCACATTAAAATCGGATAAGCCATCGCCGCTCGAATGCGATTTTTTAAGGCCTCCTGTTTTTCGGTGATGTCGGCAAGTCGTTCTAATACGATGTCAAGGGCCCCTGAAGATTCGCCAGCTTTAACCATACTGACATACAGTGATGAAAAAGTCCCTGGAAACAAAGACAGCGACCGGGCGAAGCTGTTCCCTTCCACAATTGAATCCTTGATCTTTGCCAGCATTTTTTTAAATGCTTGAGACCTGATTTGTGATATCATGGCATCCATGGCCGAAACAAGCGGAAGGCCTGCACCCAACAGGGTTGCCAGTTGTTTCGTCATCATTGAAACCTCATAGGGTCTGACGCGGGAAAAAGAATCTCTAAAAGAAAAAGACTTTGGCGTCTTTATCGCTGAAGTATCATGGACCTCTTTAATGGAAACCGGAAAGATTTTAGATGTCCGCAGTTTCTGACGGGCCGTAAGGGAACTGTCTGCATCAATGACTCCTGAGATTGTCTTGCCTTTTATGTCCAGAGCTGTATATTCATATACCGGCATTGTAAAGAACCCTTAGTTTCTCAATGACAAGTTTTGTACTTTTTGTGGCAAAGTATGTTTATATCTTTAGCCTTCTAAAAACCTGTTTGTTCCCGGATCATCCGAGTTGGGATACAAGTCATTGTTTGATTTTCAGAAATCAAAATGATAATATCCTTATTCTCTAAGCTTTTCAAGAAATATTGTGGGTTTGATTAAAAGCGAGTCTCTGACATTTTTACTTAAATTGAGCGATTGTCGAGCTTATTGCCCTATCACTATTTGACACACTCAATTTAGGTTACTCGAGTTTGCACCCTCAATTTAGGTTGCTCGAGTTCCGCACCCTAAATTTTAAGTAACGCTGGTACAGAGCAACTGGCCGGGAAAATTTTAACATGAACCTATCTCAAAAATAAGATTAGGGTTCAAAAGCAAGTTGAGCTTTGCGAAATCCCGAGAATCGGGGGCGTGAAGCGGTGAAAAAGCGGAGCATACACGTAGTATGTGAGCATTTTGAACCGTTTCACAACGCCGCCATGGGCACTTAGATTTTTTTGAGATAGGTTCATAAAATCAAAGGTTCTTTAGCAATATTAGGGTATGAAATTTGAAAAGTAATGACCACTTTCATAAACAGGACAAAAAATCATGCATGAAATCCGTTTTCATGGTCGTGGCGGCCAAGGTACTGTAGTCGCTTCGATTTTGCTGGCAAAGGCCTTTTTTAAAACCGGTTATTATGTTCAAACTTTTCCGCTTTTCGGCGTGGAAAGAAGGGGAGCCCCGGTTGAATCTTATCTCAGGCTGGATAAAGAAAAGGTTTTGATTCGGAGCAATATCTACACACCTGACCATATTGTCGTTCAAGATATGAAACTGATACACAGCGTCGATGTTACAAAAGGACTCAAGCTCGGTGGTTCAATTTTGATTAATTCAAGAAATCTTCCCGATAATATAGAACCTTTTTCAGGGTTTCGGCTTGCTTTTGTCGACGCCAACCGCATCGCAGCCAGCAACGGTCTTGGAACACACACCCATCCAATCATTAACACTGCCATGATCGGCGCTTTTGCGAGGGTTTTGGATATGCCCCCGTTGGATATGATTGCAGAGGCTATCAAAAATGATATTCATATAAAAGCAAAACAGAATGTGTTGGCAGCTCAACAAGCCTATGAAGAAGTAAACCTTTATGGAATGGTAAAAAATAGTATCGCAGCCGAACATTGCTAAAAAGCCTTTGAACTATCCGACTGAAATAATTTTTTCAAGGTTTGATAGGCTTTATCAGCGTTGCTTAAAATTAAAAATAACCTCTTTTGTAAATCTTCAATTTTCAATTATAGGGTAAAAGGAAATGACAATTGAACCAAAACACGCTGAAAAAATATCATTATTCATATCACGTTCAAACATCTCCACCGAAATCAATAAAACCGGAACATGGCGGTTTGTGCGTCCAAAATACCATGAGAAAACAGCACCGTGCAGCGCGGCCTGTCCTGCCGGTGAGGACATTGCCCGCATTGAAATGCTTTCGAATCAAGGACGATACCAAGATGCGTTAGAGACCATACTTCTTGAAAACCCTTTTCCTTCGGTATGCGGCCGCGTATGTTTTCATCCCTGTGAAACGGTCTGTAATCGCGCGGGCTTTGATGATCCGGTTGCCATACATGCTTTAGAGCGTTTCATTGGTGATACCGCCATTCGGGATGATTTGACACTTAAACTGAAAAAATTGCCTGAAAATGGAAAAACCGTATGTATTGTCGGCGCCGGTCCGTCAGGCCTGGCTGCCGGCTATTTTTTATCGAAGTTGGGGTATTCGTGTGACATTTATGAAGCCCGTTCTGAACCCGGAGGAATCTTACGGTGGGGGATACCACGATACCGGTTGCCGGATGACATCGTTTTCTCTGAAATCGAACGGATTAAAAAGACGGGTGTAAAAATAATCTGTAATACACCGGTGACTCAAAACTTTCTCCAAAACGTCAAAGATCGTTACCATGCCCTTTTTATCGGATGCGGTCACGGCCGATCATTGAAAATGAATATTCCCGGCGAAACTAAGACGTTTGACGGCCTCGAATTTCTTAACCTTCTGCGTAAGAGAAAAGCCTTACCTTCAAATGAAACTGTAGCGGTTATCGGCGGCGGTAACACCGCTATTGACTGTGCCCGATCTCTTGTCCGCCTGGGAGCAACAACGACACTGGTATATCGCAGACGGAAGCAGGACATGCCGGCATTTAAAAACGAAGTGGAAATGGCCGATAAGGAAGGTGTAAGAATTATGGAACTCTATTCCCCGCTCGAAATAAATGAAGACGACGGTGAATATGTTTTATCCTTGCAGAAGATGAAAACCAGCGGCATGGAAACAGACAGCGGCAGAGCACGTGTCATTCCAGACAGCCAAACCACCCAACACTTACGAGTCCAGAAAATTATTGTAGCCATAGGCGCAGAACCTTCAGTCCCTTGGCAGTTTCCCTCACACAAAAATACCGAAGCCCTGTATCTCACCCACTGTACATTTACGGCTTCAGAACCACCGCTTCTGTTTGGCGGTGATCTGACCAACACCATAAAAAGTGTCACAGATGCCGTTGCTTCAGGAAAACAGGCGGCCATGGCCCTTGATATCTTTTTTAAACAGGGAAGGCATGCCATTACAGACCGTTTGAATTCCTGCCTCGTAGGAAATGGACCTGCCCTCTCCATGGAGTGTTATATGGGGGGAAAGCGATTGACCAGAAATCCTCATATCGTATCGAATAATGACATCAATCTCGATTATTTTTCCCAAACGCCCCGGGTTGAACCAGAATCGCTTGCTATCAAAAAACGAATGAATTCTTTCGATGAAATCGAAGCAACGTTCACCATCGAGCAGGCCATGGAAGAAACCCGGCGCTGTTTCAACTGCGGCATCTGTAATGCTTGCGACAACTGCCGGATATTCTGTCCGGAAATTGCCGTGATTCTCCAAGATGCCAAAAGGCAGATTAATCTTGATTACTGCAAAGGATGCGGAATCTGCGTTTTTGAATGCCCGCGCAGCGCCATGGATCTGGAGGAGGAATTATGAAGCATGTTTTGGAAGGAAGTCACGCCGTTTCTGAAGCAGTAAGGCTGGCAAAAGTACAGGTGATGTCCGCCTATCCCATTACGCCCCAGACCCATATCGTTGAAGCTTTATCGGAATATTGCGCCGACGGAACCATGAATGCCCGGTTTTTATGTGTAGAAAGCGAACATTCGGCAATGGCTGCCGTTATCGGAGCTTCGAGTGCAGGTGTTCGAACCTTTACAGCCACGTCTTCTCAGGGTCTGGCATTGATGCACGAACTCTTGCACTGGAGTTCAGCCGCCCGTCTACCCATTGTCATGGCTGAAGTCAACCGCGCCCTGGCGCCCGGATGGAATATATGGATGGACCAGACAGACAGCCTGGCCCAACGGGATACCGGCTGGATTCAGCTTTACTGTGAGGATGGCCAGGAGGTTTTTGACACCACACTTCAGGCATATCGTTTGGCTGAAACCGTCAATCTGCCGGTCATGGTGGTTCTGGATGCTTTTTTCCTTTCTCACACCTTTGAGCCTGTAGATATACCCGATCAGAAACTGGTGGATCGTTTTCTGCCGCCGTTCTCACCTCGAATTGCACTGGACACATCAGATCCTTTTGCCATGGGTCAAATGGCACCACCAAATGTATATATGGAGATGCGGCACGATATTCAGAAGGCCATGGAACAGGTTTCGAATATCTTTTCCAAAATAGAAGAAGAATTCACGGAAATATTCGGTCGGACATACGGGATGGTGGAAAAAGTTTTTTGCGATGACGCCCAGGTGATTATGGTCGTAACCGGAACGGCAGCAAGCACATGCCGTAAGGTCATCTCAGATCTTCGTTCCCAGGGAGAAAAAGTCGGAATGCTCAAGCTCAAAATGTTTCGGCCGTTCCCAACAGATCTGATTCGAGAACATCTCGGTCATGTTCAAAAAATTGCCGTAATTGACAGGAATTTTTCTTTCGGAGCCAGTGGTATTTTTGCCCAGGAAATCAGAGCAGCATTGTGCAACAACCATGATCACCCCCCGGTGTTCGGTTATATTACAGGACTCGGCGGCCGCGACGTGACGCCTGAAATTCTATCGGAAATTTACTGGAAAACAAAAAACAGCACTGCTCCAAAAGATGAAAGCGTGTGGGTGGGACTTTTGGATTGATGATCGATGATTGACGACTGTTATAGGGATAATTCAAGTTTGTCACTTAAATGTACATGAGGAGGCTGAGAGTTTTTCTTCTAAATCCTAATACATCAGCGGAATGGATGATCTTTTTTTAAATCGGATGCTGTTTGAGTGGCTTAGGGATCGTTAGAAAGAACAGGCGAATGCCGAAATCGTATCTTTAAAAGAAATCTTAAAATGGCGCAGCGAATCTGTTGATTTTTCAAAGATAGTTACCTGTTCTTTCTTTACAAGCCCTTGCCACGAGTTCATGCGGTTTAAAAAAAGATTATCCATGTGGCGGCGATTTAGAAAAACACCCCAATCCCTCAAATTGAACCGGAGACGATTATAAGGATGACCAGACTCAACATTCCAGACATAGATTATATGTATTCCGGACATGTAGGATGTCCCGGATGTGGCGCAACCATTGCCATGAGGTTTGCACTAAAAGCCCTGGGTGAAAAAACCATGGTTGTAATCCCGGCCTGCTGCTGGGGCGTCATTGCAGGACCTTACCCACAATCATCGCTTAAAGTACCGATACTTCAGACCGCTTTTGCAACTGCAGGTGCAACCGCCAGTGGTTTGAGGGCGGCGCTGGACATGAAGGGAGACTCAGAGACCACCGTTATGGCATGGGCCGGCGACGGCGGAACCTTTGATATCGGAATACAGGCACTCAGCGGTGCGGTAGAACGTAACGAGGATTTTATTTATGTGTGTTATGATAACGAGGCTTACATGAATACCGGAGTACAGCGAAGTTCCGCCACCCCTTTCGGCACACGTACCACAACAACTCCGGGTAAGGGATGGAAAAAAAGCCGTAAAAAAAACATGGTTGAAATACTTGCTGCCCACCGTATTCCTTATGCCGCCACAGCCAGTATTGCTTATCCGGAAGATATGATCCAAAAGTTTGATAAAGCCCGCCGGATGAAAGGCGGAACAAGATTTCTTCATGTTTTTGCCACCTGTCCCACAGGTTGGCGTATCCCATCTGAAATGTCCGTCAAAATCGCCCGACTAGCCGTTCAATCCAATGTGTTCCCTTTATATGAAGTCAAAGACGGTGTTGACTATACAATCAACATCAAGGGAAATCGACCGGTAACGGATTATTTAAAGATCCAGGGCCGTTTTAAACATTTAACCGATGCAGATTTTGAGCAGATCCAAAACATGGTGGATGAAGACTGGGAGCTTCTTTTGCGAAAAACATTACCTGCTCCAAAGAGTTAATGTGCTGAAAGGCAATCAATTTGACATTTTGCTCAACTTTTTGATAATGTTATGATTATCGTATGAAAAGCGTAATGGAGAGGATGCCGAGGGGGCAAACATAGATGTATAAAAATTTCTTTGGCTTCAAGGAAAGACCATTCAAGCTCGTTCCGAACCCTGCTTATCTTTTTCTGAGTAGAAGTCACGAAGAGGCGCTTGCCCATCTTACCTACGCTGTTATCCAGGGTGAGGGTTTTATGGAAATCACGGGTGAAGTCGGGACCGGCAAGACAACACTCTGCCGGGCATTCCTCGAACACCTGGACAATGATACAAAAGTGGCGTATATCTTTAACCCAAACCTTGACGCCGTAGAACTGCTCAAAGCCATTAATGATGAATTCAGTATCCCATCGGATGCAGATAACACCAAAGACCTAATCGACACCCTGAACGCCTTTCTTATCGAGCAAAAAACCCAAGGAAAAAACACGATTCTCCTTATCGATGAGGCTCAGAATCTGACAAATGAGGTTTTAGAGCAGTTACGTTTGCTTTCCAATCTTGAGACCGCCAAACATAAGCTTTTACATATCATTTTAGTGGGACAGCCGGAACTGAAAGAAAAACTCGATTCCCACGAACTCAGACAATTGAGACAAAGAATATCTCTGAGTTGCCGGCTGACCCCTTTGAACTTTAAAGACGTTCGAAACTATATTCAACATCGTATCAATGTCGCCTCCGGGAAACCGGGGATCCAATTTGCCGATGCCGCATATCGCTCTATTTATAACTATTCGAAAGGCATTCCTCGACTCATCAACATCGTCTGCGACCGGGCGCTTTTGACTGCATACGGCCTTGATCAAAAAGAAATTACACAGAAAATCGTCAGGGCATCCATCAAGGAACTGACCGATAGGAATGGTATTAATGAAAACAACTTTAAGAAACAAAAAAAAGCCATTCTATTATTTTCTATATTGTCTCTAATTATCTTTATGGTTATTTATTTCCGTCCCGGATTGTTCAGGGTAAATACGATATTTAATTCACCTGAAACAAAAAAACTCGATACACTTCATTCAAATAACGTAAAAAAAACGTTTCCTGCTGTTACTGCGCCTGACGTAAAACAATCGGTTCCAGTTGTTGTTACTCCTGATGCAAAAAAAACTGTCCCAGCTGTTACTGTTACTGATAAGAAAGAACCGGTTCCAGCTGTTACAGTATCCGAGTCAAAAAAACCGATTCCCATTGTTACTGCGTCTGAGTTAAAAGAACCGATTCCCATTGTTACTGCATCTGAGTCAAAAAAAATTGAGGCGCAGAAAGCAAAAGAAATGGAACCTGTTATAGAACCCATTACAGAACCCGCCCGGAATTTGGGGAATCTTCTGGAAACAATGAACAGGCTCTCTTCACGACATATGGCCATTAAGGTTGCATTAAATTTGTGGCACATTGAACCCGAAATAAAACCAAATATGGATACCATTGATGACGATCAGGACTTTTTTCGGCTTGTCTCAAAGGAAAACAATCTTTCGATACGCCGAATCAAAGGAAATCTAAATGCAATAAAAAAATTGAATCTGCCGGTTATTTTAACCGTTCATTTGAATAAAGACATTCCTCCTGTATATCTTACGCTCATTAAAATAGATTCTCAAAAAGTTACGCTTAGAGGAGGAAAACAGGACATTTCAATAGAGCTGTCACCGGTTGAGTTAGAATCTTATTGGTCAGGCGAGGCATACATTCCATGGAAAAATTTTCTCTCACTAACAGGGACTATTCCAATAGATTCTCCGAAGGATTCCATAACAACGCTCAAAATGCTCTTGCGGGATATTGGATTTAAAGAGGTTGAAATAAACCCATTTTATGACGACAAAACCCGGCAGGCGGTAAAAGAAATCCAAAAAAAATATGGCTTACATATTGACGGCACGGTAGGTTCTACAACCAAAATCGCTCTTTATAGTGAAAAAAAGGTTTTTAAACAACCTCATATTGTCAGTGTCGCCAATTCGTTTCTTCGATGATTTTTTATAGAACCTATCTCAAAAATAAGATTGGGGTTCAAAAGCAAGTTGAGCGTTGCGAAATCCCGATATTCGGGGGCGCGAAACGGAGAAAAAGCGGAGCATACACGTCGTATGTGAGCATTTTGAACCGTTTCGCAACGCTGCAATGGGCACTTAGATTGTTTTTGAGATATGTTCTATGGTTTCAAATGGACAACGAAACAAAGAAGGCAGCCTGTATTTCGTGATAAGCATATTTTTCTTAAAGGTTTACAGAAGGTTTTTTTAAATTGAGTTCAATTTTAAAGGCATTAAAAAAGCTTGAAAATCAAGCTACAGATCAAAGCCACGGTTTATTCTGGCAGCCCAAAAACCATAAGCAAAACGACGACCATGAGCAGATAACTGGTCATCGGCGTTTAAAAAAACGCTATGTCATTATTTTCGCTGGTCTTGTCTTTGCTGTCGGTGCCGGGTTGATCCTAAGCCAGAAACTCCATGAAAGAAAACCGCAATTAATAACAAAAAAAGAAGCCACGCTCCAGAAACCCGCCCGTCTTCCTGAAAAGAAGGCGGTCATGCCGGATAGAGTTCAAAAAGAATTGTCTTCCCAAAAGGATGTAAAAAAATTCGAACCGATTGTAAAAGCAGCACCCCCGTCTGCTCATAAATCACGGAGAAATACCGCCGTTTTGTCTAACAAAAAAACATTGCCACTGAAACAGGCTCGAAAAGAGACAGTTGCTGGAAAACCCAGCGAAAAATCCGGACAAAATACTAAAGCCGATCGGTTTGCATCAATGCCCGTAAAACGATCGAACCAAACCAATATCGAACTGCAGGCAATTGCCTGGTCCAACGATCCGAAAAGTCGCCTCGCTGTGATTAACGGTCGTATTCTGAGGGAAAGAGAATCTATTGACAATGTCATTGTGATGCATATAGGTAGGGATGAAGTTATTTTTAAAAAAGGACGAGAGGAATGGACGCAAATGTTTGGGTTTTAATCATTTCCATTGCCGCAGTTTAATCGCGTTAAAACACGGTATAATCTTTTTCCTGAATTGATATCTCATTTAACATATTAATATCTCTGAACAAAAAACAAAGGAGCCCTTGATGAGCAACGAACAATTTTTCTTTACATCAGAGTCAGTTACCGAAGGCCATCCTGATAAAGTTGCCGACGCCATATCAGATTCCATACTCGACGCTATCATGGAAAAGGACAAAAAGTGCAGGGTTGCCTGTGAGACCCTTGTCACAACCGGTCTGGCTTTTATCGCAGGCGAAATTTCTACCGAATGTTATGTTGATATGCCCGAGATCGTAAGGAGTACTATTCGTGAAATCGGATACCATTCTTCCCTCATGGGCTTTGACTGGCAGACCTGTTCAGTCATTACAAGTATTGATCATCAATCCCCGGATATCGCTCAAGGGGTCAACATCGGCCAAGGTCTTTTCAAAGACCAAGGGGCTGGCGACCAGGGGCTCATGTTTGGATTTGCCACGGATGAAACTCCTGAGTTGATGCCCATGCCCATCACATATGCACACAAGCTGTGTCAGCGTCTTGCCACGGTCCGTAAAAACCACTCTCTTGATTTTTTAAGGCCGGATGGCAAATCTCAGGTCACCATCGAATATGAAAACGGGACCCCCAAACGTGTTGATACGGTTGTCATCGCCGCCCAGCACAAGCCGGATATTTCCCACGAAGACTTAAAAGAGGCGATTATTGAAGAAGTCATCAAGAAAGTGATTCCGAAAAAGTTAACAGACGGCGATACCAGATATTTTATAAATGCTACAGGAAAGTTTGTTGTCGGCGGCCCTATGGGAGACTGCGGTTTGACGGGACGAAAGATTATCGTTGACACTTACGGAGGCCAGGGGAGCCACGGCGGCGGATGCTTCTCCGGTAAAGATCCTTCCAAGGTTGATCGTAGCGCTTCTTACATGGGCCGCCATATCGCAAAAAATATCGTCGCTGCGGGACTTGCAAAAAAATGTGAGATACAGGTCGCCTATTCCATCGGCGTGGCAAAACCTGTTTCTGTAATGATCGACCTTATGGGAACCGGTGCCATACCCAAACACCGTGTTAAAGAAATAGTCTTGGATGTATTTGACTTAAGACCGGCCGCCATCATCGAATATCTTGATCTTTTACGTCCCATCTATCGCAAAACTTCGGCTTACGGTCACTTTGGGAGAAATGAGCCTGAATTTACTTGGGAAAAGACGAATATGGCTGATATTTTAAAGGAAAAGGCCGGACTTTAATAGAAATTATTGACTGTTCATTGAAGATTGACAACAATCAATAACGAGGGTCAGCATTAAAAACGACTCAAAAGGAGAAAAATAGTTAATGAATTACGACATTAAAGATATAAAACTGGCAAAAGACGGCTTGCTCCGGATCGAATGGGCCAACCAGAGCATGCAAGTGCTCAACAACATTAAAAAAAGGTTTGCAAAAGAGAAACCCTTAAAAGGCATCCGCCTCGCTGCCTGCCTTCATGTCACCACCGAAACCGCTTCCCTGATGCAAACACTAAAAGCAGGGGGTGCCCAAATCACGCTCTGTGCTTCCAACCCGCTGAGCACCCAGGATGATGTGTCGGCCTCATTGGTAAAGCACGACAAAATAGCTGTTTTTGCCATCAAGGGTGAAGATAACAAAACATATTACAAGCACATCCATTCTGCCCTCGATATCAAACCTCAATACACAATGGATGACGGTGCGGATCTGGTTTCCATTATTCATTCCGAACGCCAGGAGCTTATTGAGAATGTACGAGGCGGCACTGAAGAAACGACCACCGGTATCATCCGACTTAAAAGTATGGCCGCAGATGGTGTTTTACAATATCCTATCATAGCGGTAAATGATGCCAAGACCAAACATTTCTTTGACAACCGTTACGGTACAGGCCAGAGCACAATGGACGGAATTATTCGGGCGACAAACCGTCTCATTGCCGGATCTAACTTTGTCGTTTGCGGGTATGGATGGTGTGGCAAAGGTCTTGCACTGAGGGCACGGGGGATGGGCGCCAATGTCATTGTCACCGAAGTCGACCCCACCGCTGCTCTTGAAGCGGTCATGGACGGGTTCACTGCGATGCCTATTCGTCAGGCAGCGCGGATTGGTGACTTTTTCTGCACGGTCACAGGCAACATTAATGTCATACGAAAAGAACACTTCCAAATCATGAAAGACGGGGCCATTGTCGCCAATTCCGGTCATTTCAACGTGGAACTCGATCTTGTCGGACTTGAATCCATAGCAAAATCGCGAAGAACAATTCGACCTTTTGTTGAAGAGTATGTTCTTGAAAATGGCAAATGTATTAATGTGTTAGGTGATGGCAGATTGATAAATCTTGCATCTGCCGAGGGGCATCCATCAAGCGTAATGGATATGAGTTTCGCCAATCAGGCCTTGAGTGTTGAATATATGGTAAAAAGCAAAAAGAGGCTCGAAAATAATGTCTATCCTGTGCCCGAAGAGATAGACAAGGCCATTGCAAAAGAAAAATTGACTTCAATGAAGGTAAAAATCGACAGGCTCACCCCTGAACAGAAAAAATATCTGGCATCATGGAGTATTGGAACATAGTACGTTCATTTATCATCCTATTTAGTGACCGAACGAAAAGTCATGTTCATAGAACATTAACATATATAAATTTTATAATTGCTTTTGAGCCAATGGAGTGTTGGAGTAATGGAGTATTGGATATAGTGGAATCACAGGCAATTATCAACACTCCAGTACTCCATCGCTCCAAATTTAAAAGAACCGTATTTTTAATTATTGATCAACTGATTAAAAAAAGCAGGGTTTTCGTTCAGGCACTATTTAAGGATACGTTTGAATAAACCTCTACTTCTGGTGTGTTCCCTTTAACAGGTTAACTGCCTTTTTCAGATACATGGCGGAAGTCTCATCTTCCCCCCTTAAACCGTATACTAAACTGAGACCCACATAAGCCGGCGAATAATTCGGATCAAGCTCCTTTGCTCGACTGAACTCTCGAAATGCATCATCAATTTTGCCCGCTTTTAACAGTGTGTCACCATTGCGAACATGTTGAACAGGTGTGTCGAGCCACGCATTCGATCCCATAGACGTTGGGGCACATGCGTATAAAAAACAGACACACAAAACTACAAATAAAACGTATCGTTTTTTAAATTTCATAACTCCTCCGGTCAAGCCCGCATCTTTTATGAACCTGAGCGGTTCAGAGACAAGGCATCTTGGTCTAATGTATGATAATTTACTATTATATTTTTCTTTTTTAATGTTTTCCAGTAGAATTACGGGTTAATCAACCACAATAATAACACGGCATTTTTTCATAAAATAAAGGCTTTCCGAAGTACTTCTGAGCTTTGAAGCATCTGCATTACTGATGACAATTTCAGAACGACCCGGACCCGATGTCTTCAATCCTTTAACCACCAAAGGATGATCTGCAACCCTCTGGTTATTCAAAATTTCCTTCAAATTCCGAGCATATCCGCTCATACCCTGTTGCACGGCATATTCTCTACTAACAAAAGCAGAACCATAAACTTCCTGATTGTTTTCATCGAGTATTCTTGGAACCATTACAGGCCTGACACCGAGCCCCTTGGCATCGACCACAAGTCCGGTAAAAACCGGTGACGATGTTTTATTTTTCGTCACAAGCGTGATTGAGTCGAGAGGCTTGATGTCTTTTGGAAGTATAAGTTGAGCAAATCCTCCGCGAAGATTCACTTCCATTTCTATTTTTACCGTCCCGTCTGTTAGATATTCTTTTTTGACCACCTTTGCATTTTTTACCATATTCTCAATTTTCGACATAATGGCAGGGTCTTGAATTGCATAATCTCCAACAGCTGTAGTGCCATTAATCCGCAGCTCTTTTATAATTTCAAGGATTATACAAAAAGCATTAAGTTTTGCATCTGTCAGCGCCACGGTTCGAGCATTGGAATTTCTAGACATTTTTGGTGGAGGAACACCGATCCCTTTTGCCTGAACGACCCCCCTGCTCCAATTGATACTCCCTTTTTCTTTTAGTTCAACAACTTCCTTTGAATTGTCGGTATATCCAAAGACAGAAAATGTTAGCAAAAAAACGAGAGTCAGTACAAAAGACAGCTGTTTTTTCATAGGAACTCCTTGGTACATTCTCTTATTGATAAGTATATTATTTTCAACATTCGACATTACTTGAATCAAGCAAAAAGCTTTTATATTCTCCAATAAACGACAGGGCTTCCCTTTCCGTGGATAATCCCTTGATGGATTCACGAAACCTACTGCTGTAACGCAATCCTTTGACAAACCATCCCAGATGACTTCGCATCATTCGACACGCCCGTTTCTCTCCAAAGCATTCTATTGAAGTATTAAGATATTTCGTCATCGCATCAAAACGTTCGGTAAGATCCGGTGACATCCTTTCTTTACCATTCATTAAAGACATCACCTGAGAAAATAACCATGGATTTCCAATGGCTGCGCGGCCAATCATTACCGCATCACAACCCGTTTCCTTTATCATGGTAAGTACATCTTCCGGCGTTACAATATCTCCGTTTCCGATCACAGGGATGGACACGCTATTTTTTATAGCCGTAATTAAAGACCAGTCAGCTTTACCCCCAAACCCTTGAGTCGCCAGACGTGGATGCACCGTGATGCCGTCCACTCCGGCCGCCTCAGCGACTTTAGCGATGGCAAAAGCCTCACTGCCGGATTTGTCCCAACCGGCTCTCATTTTAACGGTAAGCGGAATGCTTATGGCCTTTCGGACAGCCAAGAAAATTTTTTCAACCTTATTGGGCGCTTTCATTAAAGCCGCCCCTGATCCGGTTTTCAACACCTTTTTTACAGCACAGCCAAGATTGATGTCGAGAATGTCAGCCCCCGAGTCCTCAACCATGGCTGCTGCTTCAGCCATTTTATAGGGATCTGAACCGAATATCTGAACCGATAACGGTTTTTCCTCGATCCGGCTTTCGAGCATTTCATGTGTTTTGGGGGATCTGTGAACCAGCCCGTTGGCACTGATCATCTCTGAACAGACCAGACCACACCCCGAAGCCTTTGCCAACAGTCGAAACGGCAAATTAGTGATGCCGGCAAGTGGTGCTAAAATCGTTATATTGTCAAGGACAACTGAAGCAATTTTCATATCTTGTTATGGATTTTATTTTTAAAACCGGCTTTAGTTGGATTGGCATAGCAATACAGGCAGTTATGATAGCATGGATGCAGGTGATATGACCCGACATCCACTGAAATCATACATCCGCACCCCTTTGGTGACCGCTGGCCGGTATCCCTTTTAAAGCTGAGGTCTCCACCAAATATCTTAACAATAAGATCATTTGGAATACACGAGCCTTTCCTGATGTTCGAGCCTGAAGGCAGCGCATTCAGCACTTCTTTTTCGCAGCACGTATACAGATCAATTGTTTTTTCCGAAAGTTTTTTTTCCAAGTTAAGAAGAATTTCTATTTTTTCCGACAGGATTGGATCACTAAATGAAAATCCCGGCATTGACTTTATGCGTCTTTTTATCTTGGTGTAATGGTCCATGAAACTGGTAATACACCGTATAACACCGCATTGTGATGCCCATGTTGCAATCCTGGAAAAATCACAAAGAGTGTCTTTGATGACCTTTTCTTCAAATTTAAAAAAACAGATTGGATCGAATCTCCAGTTTATACTTCTTGGGTCGTAGTTTTGGCAAAGGTCTCTAAGCTGATCAAGTCGCTGTTTTAAAGACGGCACTCGAGGTTCTATTAACGGAATATCCGAATTTATGGTAAAGTTAAAAAAAAGATTGTATCCCATCCTCAAAAGCTTTTGGCCGAAACCTCCTTTAATAAAAGGAGCGAAATTTTTTGACCAGAATACAATGGTATGAACGTTGTCGGGCGTCACAGGAACGATAACCTTACGCCGATTATACGGATTGACAACTTCAAACCAGCCCTTTTTGATCTGCGCCATAAACCAATTCATGTAAAAGGCAGGAATATCGGTACGTCTCGAGGCTGAGATGACGATTTGATTTGAGCGTTTCATAACCCCAAAATCAACCTCACGATGATTTTTTCTTAAGATCAGCTAAAGATATCACTTTTTGACCCCCTGATTTCTCAGGTATGTCTTTTTCTTTCTCGACCGGTTCGCTCTCTTCGGGGCAAACCACCTTTTCCATACGGATTTTTTTTCCTTCCATGGTAAATTCCTGGCCGTTAATATAAATATCGCGCAATATCCAGCTAACCACTTGAAGGGGAAACTGCAGCATTAACAGTTTAACATGATACCAGTCTTTTTTAATATCCGGAGAGATGTCCTCTATTCTCGCAAATGATATTGGCTGGTCCTCAAAGTATATGAGTACGACATCGTTCTCTTTGGTCATTATTCTACTGTCCTATCAAAAAATTTATTGTTTCAGGATATGTTCAAAATAATTCCGAAACCAAGAAAAATTGTAACACTTTGGCCTTTTGAAACCATTACCGCTTCATGTTTAATACCTGAATTTTGAACGAGTTGGAGGCTTTCATATGCAAGGCACTTAAGGACGAAGGCCATAGTGAACTATTGCGAGCCCTTAATAACGCAGCAGATGAAAGCCTCCGGCTCGCCCTTTGGGTGAAAATTGATGAGAAAAAAAGATCATCATCCGATATACCAATCGGGTAAAATGAACGATGATATGATTTTTCATAAACCTTCTTCAATCAAGTAACCGGAAAATTCTCATTAATTTTCATGCAAGATTCAGGTTATACCTGTAAACACCCTTGTTTGGCAATGCTTATTTCCTTTAAATGAATAATTGTTCATTTTATATATTGATGTTAATAATACTGAAAAAAATGTTTATCAGGTTTTTTATCACACCTTAAAACCAGTATAATATATTGATTATATATCTTTTATATCCGTTTTTAGGATGATATAACTTTTTCGTTTTTTTCTTGACAGATAAAGATACGTTCTGTTAGATAAATGAATGACCATTCATCTTGTTGGACTTCACTCTTTAATCTTTACAGGAGGCTATCATGGTTAGAAAAATCAGGCAGGCAGCGGTCATTGGCTCTGGTGTTATGGGCGGAGGCATCGCTGCCCTATTGGCCGGCGCTGGCATAAAGACATTTTTGCTGGATATCGTTCCTTTTGATCTAAAAGAGGAAGAAAGAGACGACCCGGTTGCCAGAAATCGAATCGTGAAAGCCGGTTTGGATGCAGTGTTGATGTCGAGTCCATCGCTTCTGATGCAGAAAAAAGATGTTGATCGCATCAAAATCGGCAATTTGGAAGACGATTTTGACAGAATTTCAGACTGTGACTGGATTGTGGAAGTGGTTGTGGAGAATCTGAAAATCAAGCAGGATCTTTTTAAGCGAATTGAAACAAAAAGAAAGCCCAACGCCATTGTTTCTTCCAACACCTCAGGGCTACCGCTAAAAGCCATGTCCCAAGGCCTCAGCCCAGATTTCAAACAGCATTTTTTAGGCACACACTTTTTTAATCCAGTAAGATATATGCATCTTCTGGAAATCATAGCAGGAGAAGAAACACTCCCTGAAGTTCTTGAATTTATGTCTGATTTTGGAGAACGGATTCTTGGTAAAGGCATTGTATGGGCCAAGGACACACCCAATTTTGTCGGAAACAGGATCGGTGTTCAAGGCATTGTCAAGGCCATGCAACTCATGCTTGAAGACGGCCTATCGATCCCTGAAGTGGACGCCCTTTTTGGAACCGCCATGGGCAGACCCAAGACCGCCATGTTCAAGACATGTGACATTGTCGGTCTCGACACCATGGGGCATGTGGCGAAAAACACCTATGATCTGGTGGTGGAAGACGAACAGAGAGACAGCTTCGTTCTTCCCGAATTTGTGGACCAGATGATCCAAAAAAATTTACTGGGGAAAAAAACCAAAAGCGGTTTTTACAAGACCGACTTAACACCTGAATGGAAAAAGATCCGAAAGGTCATCGATCCACAAACTTTAGAGTATTCTGAATATGAACCTCCCGACTTCCCATGCCTTGTCGAAGCTAAAAAGGCAAAAACACTTCCTGGAAAAATCAAAGCCATCGTCTATGGCCAGGACAAAGGCGCCAGGTTTGCTTGGAAGGTTGTGGCAAACGGCCTGATCTACGCGGTTAACAGGACAGCTGAAATTTCAGATACCATCGTTGATATTGACAATGCCATGAAATGGGGATTCAACTTTGAGATGGGTCCCTTTGAAACCTGGGATGCCATCGGTCTTGAGGCTTCTGTAGATAAGATGGAAAAAGATGGGTTTGAAGTTCCTGAAAAAGTAACACAGATGATTGCAGCAGGCCATGTGTCATTTTACAAAACCGATATGGGTAAACGTTTTGCATATGATTTCACCACTGAAAGTTATACAGAGATTGTTGCCGGCAAAACGATGGTTTCTCTTGAAACCCTAAAAGGTGCGGGCAACCTCGTTCAGTCCTGCAAATCCGCTTCATTAATAGATCTTGACGACGGCGTCTTTTGTTTGGAATTTCACACCAAGATGAATGCCTTGAACAAAGAAATTATCGAATTTCAGCAAGAAATCATGGAATACGTGGATGCCAACGGTCTGGGCCTTGTCATTGGAAATCAGGCCGGCGGAATGCCGGGGGCCTTTTCCGCCGGAGGGGATCTTTTTTTCATGGCCGGTCTGGCAAAGGAAAAGAAGTACTCGGAAATCGATGCATTTTTGTGTATGGCACAAGACGCTATACAGAAAGAAAAATATTCGAGCTTTCCGGTCGTCGCAGCCCCTTACGGCATGACGCTTGGCGGTGGATGCGAAGTGTGCCTCGGTGCCGACAGGATTGTGGCCCATGCCGAACTCTACATGGGACTTGTTGAGATTGGCGTCGGCCTGATCCCATCGGGCGGGGGATGTTTAAATCTTTGGAAAAAGTTCGTTCAGACGATCCCTGAAGCAGTCACCGATGTCGACCTTGCCAAGTTTTTCGTTCCGGTGTTCATGTCCATTGCACTGGCCCAAGTTTCAACATCTGCTGCTGAAGCCAGAATTAGCGGCTTTCTTGGCTCTAAGGACAGAATCGTATTTAACCGGGACTATCTGATCGGTGAAGCCAAAAAAGAAGTTTTGAAGATGGTCGATGAAGGCTACGCACCGCCGATAAAACAACCGCTAAAGGTGTTGGGACAGGCTGCCCAGGGCATGATTGAGGTGGAAATTTTCAATATGCTGAAAGGAAAATTTATTTCAGAATACGATGCATTTCTGGCAAAAAGAATCGCCTACGTCATCAGTGGTGGAGAGATAAGAGACAATAGCAGCGTCGAAGAGGATGTCATCCTTAATCTTGAAAGAGACGCTTTTGTCGATTTCTGGAAAGAAGAAAAGACCATGGCCAGGGTTGAACATATGTTAAAAACCGGCAAACCCTTGAGAAATTAGAAGCCATTAATCATGTTTCCTAATCATAAATGTGATTTTTTTCGATGAGCAAGGCCACACAAGGGTTTTCGTCCCCCGCATAGCGGGACAGGAAGGCGTACATATGGGTACGTCGCAGACGGAAACCCGCGGAGAACGCAGCGCATCGGAAAAAGGGCCATTTATGATTGGGAAACATAGGAGGGAATAAAAATGAGAGACGCCTTTATCGTCCAATCCATCAGAACACCCGGCTGCAAAAAAAGTAAAGGGGCTTTTAAAGATACACGACCTGAAGACCTGCTGTCCTTTATTCTGAAATCTGCCATCGAAAAAACACCGAACCTTGAAATGAAAGATGTGGATGACATTATGATCGGCTGCGCGTTTCCCGAAGCTGAACAGGGGCTCAACATCGGAAGAATCGCATCCCAGATCGCTGGATTTCCGGTTCAAGTTTCCGGCGCCACGGTAAACCGTTTCTGTGCTTCCGGCCTCGAGGCCATCGCCCAGGCCTCCTTGCGCGTCATGTCGGGTTGGTCGGATATCACCATTGGGGGGGGGCTGGAATCCATGACTTTTGTTCCCATGGGCGGAAATCTTCCCAGACCTCATCCTGAATATTCTAAACAGCACGCCAATCTCTATGTTTCCATGGGGATCACCGCCGAAATCGTTGCCAACCGCTACAACGTTTCCAGAGAAGAACAGGATGAATTCGCGTATCACTCTCAAATGAAAGCCACAACGGCTTTAAATAAAAAACTTTACACTGAAATCGTTTCCACACCGGCACACCGGTTTGTAAATGATAAACATGGTACCTACAAAAAAGAAACCTTCCTTGTCAAAGATGACGACGGTATCCGACCCTCCACTACCGCGGAGGGGCTGGCCAATCTGAACCCGGTATTTGCTTTGGGTGGAACGGTGACTGCAGGAAACTCTTCTCAGACTACCGACGGCGCAGCCGCAAGTATTATTATGAGTGCCCAGAAAGTTGAAGCCCTTGGACTGAAACCCATCGCCAAGTTAAAATATTATACCACCGTTGGCTGCAAGGCCGAAGAGATGGGAGTGGGGCCCCGATACGCCATTCCAAAACTTTTGGATATCGCCGGTATGGATATTGAAGATATCGGTCTTTTTGAGATCAACGAGGCCTTTGCATCTCAGGCGGTGTATTGTATCCGGGAACTTGGCATTGACATGGATCGAGTCAACATTCACGGCGGTGCTATTGCCTTGGGACATCCGCTGGGATGCACTGGCGCCAAACTGTGCGCTACGCTGCTTGCCAATATGAAAGAACGCGGTGTGCAATACGGCATCGAATCGATGTGTATCGGCGGAGGGATGGGCGCTGCCGCACTTTTCGAGCTGTGTGAATAGCTCGAATTTCTCATATAGTCACTTTAGCGAATAAAACAGACTTTTTACGAAACCATTTATTTAGGAGTCGGGGTGTTTTGTTTGTTAAATCGCTCCAGGATAATTCACGAATAAAATATTTTACCTTATAAAAATTATTTCAGCCTTCTAACCACAATGCTTTTTAACAATATTGGGGTACAAAACTTGAGTGCATAGGCACCTCAAGAGGTTATATAAAATTAATTTAAAGGTTGAATCAAGAATTTAAACCTTTAAGGCAATATAATCAAACATTTTAAACCAATAAAACTGCTTATTACCTCCAAATTTAGCTTACCTAATTGAGATGTTTTTATACGATATCTGTAATAAGATTAGACTTTGAATATTAGCAAGATATTCCAAGAAAAGGACAGGGTATAATTTTTGTGATACGATATTACCGTATCACAATTACGAGTGAGCAAAGGTAGTTGCAAGATATCAACAGATGCGAATCGTAAAAGTAAGAAGTGCCGAATTGGGGATGCTGTACCCAGATAGGCCGATCCATCCCTCTTCCGAAAACAAAAATATTTGCAATACCAGGACATCTAATGTTATTTTAACTCTTGCGCAGAACATCATCTCTCTCCAACGAACTCGACATCTTAAAGATCCTTATAATTCTGTGCATATTACCTCACCATTCAATATTATAAACAGCTAAATTAAGGGGATAGGCCCTATATGATATATACAGAGTAAGAATGATATAAAAGATTTCTCTTCCGCTTTCTAAATTCAATAATACTGATACAAATATCTAAATTGAAATACTTATCAATTCTTTATCACACAGCACAAGGAGGGTGAGTATGACGAAAGAAAAACAATCAGGAAAAGCCGAGAATACTGTTTTTGTATCTACTTTTACCGATGGAATATTAGACCCTGAGAAACAGATGCTCGGCCCGGTAAGCGACGGGGGAACAATCATTGCTAATACAGCCCCTGGTTGTTGGGGGCCGATGATTACGCCTTCACTCAAGGGGGGACATGAGGTAACTCAGCCAGTTGCCGTCGAAAATGCTGAACCAGGCGATGCAGTGGCTATCCGTATCCGCAATATAACAGTCACTTCGATAGCTACTGCTTCTGGGCACGATGAAATGATTGATGGCCACTTTTTGGGTGATCCATATGTTGCCGCTAAATGTCCCAACTGTGATAAAATTAACCCAGAAACCCGAATTGAAGGCACTGGTCCTGAGGCGATCCGGTGTACAATCTGTGGTCAACCGGTAACCCCATTTCGTTTTTTACATGGCTATACAGTTGTTTTTGACAAAGCTGGCCAAGTCGGAGTGACTGTAAACAAGGCCATAGCTGACCAACTTGCAGAAGATCCCAAACTCTATTCCGCCTGCCCGGAAAAATCGCAGCAGGCTTCAGTTCTGCTGTTCGCCCCGACTGACCTGGTGGGGGTAGTCGCCAGGATGCGTCCTTTTTTAGGACAATTAGGTTCTACACCCGCTGTCCCCATACCTGATTCACACAACGCTGGTGACTTTGGAACGTTTCTGATTGGCGCCCCCCATGAATATGCCTTGACAGAGGATCAATTGGAGTATCGCACTGATGGTCATATGGACGTCGACGCTGTCCGTCCTGGTACCATTTTGTTGGTTCCGGTCAAAGTTTCTGGTGCAGGTATTTATCTGGGTGACATGCACGCTCTGCAGGGAGATGGCGAGATCGCTGGACATACTATGGATGTATCAGGGACGGTTACTCTTCAGGTTGAAGTGGTCAAAGGACGCCAGATTGATGGACCTGTTTTGTTCCCTCTGATCGAAGATCTGCCTCCTTTAGCTCGTCCTCTAACCGCGGAAGAGAAACAGCGTGCTCGAGCTCTGGCCCAAAAGTGGGGCTTGTCGGAAATAGAAAAAAGTGCCCCTATCTCCGTCATCGGCACCGGAGGAACCCTAAATGAAGCTACTGAAAACGGCCTTAATCGCGCGTCAGCTTTACTTAAAATCAGTGTTGCAGAAGTCCGAAATCGTGCGACTATAACCGGCGCAATTGAGATCGGTCGTTTGCCTGGTGTCGTTCAAGTGACATTTCTAGCACCTTTGATCAATTTAGAACAGGCTGGCTTACTACCTTTCGCAAAAGAAGTTTATAACCTCGATTGAAACTGCGGGCAACTCAGACAACCTGTAGTTGATAAGAACTCTCAGCAGACAATCCCGGGAACTGCACCGCATGAAGGTTGTCATTAACTTTTATGGACAATACAAATATTAGAACTAATAAAAATAAAAGGACTGCTACCATGACCAATCACGCCAAAGTTGCCGAGATTTTTCCAGAAGCTTACCAGGGGAAAATACAAATGTCTGATAAGGAAATGACTATTATTGAAGCTGCTACATTTCGCGGATTGCCCGCATTATTGAAACGATATGGTGAGTGGGTTATCACGAAATACGGGATAGATTCTCTTGCCACGAGTTATCATATTGCTAAAGACAAACTGGATGAGTATGATTGGATAAAGCATATGTCGGAAAAGACGGGGGTCAATATCCATGATTTCGAACGAGCATTTTTCATGGCTCAAACAATGCTCGAGTTAGAGATAATATAAGATCTGCTTAACCATTAAAAACATGAAGGATTTGACACATGAGAAACATGTTAAAAATATGTCAATTATTTCTTTTCGCCCTTAGCCTCGTATTTCTGTTCAGCATTACGATTGTTATCGCTGAAGAAGGTCTTCTGGATGGTAAAGTTTTTGTTGGTCAATCCTTAGAAAAACACAGAAGAGCTGTTAAAGAAGACGAACTTCGGTTTATGAACGGTAAATTTCACTCGATCGTTTATGGTCAAAGAGGTTTTAATGAAGGCGTTATACAGCTATAACAGAAGAGGATAAGATTTATTTCGAGGCCACAATTGTGAACCCAAAACAAGGCAAAATTAAATGGAGTGGAATCGTTCATGGAGATTCCATTGAGGTGAATTACCGCTGGAGCAAAAAGGGTTGGTTTAGCAGTACAGAAAAAGACTATTCGTTTAATGGGACATTAAAGAAATAAACGAAATACAAGAGCATCCTTTTCCTTTTTTCGAATGACTTCAAATTATTGCATCGGCTGCGTCTGGTACGGTTGGATCGATTCGGTTAAGCCCAGAATGATATCATTGGCAATAACGCTATCAATATACGGCTATCATTACCGTAAGATATGCGAACGATACATTCTTTAACCCTAATTGAGCGAAAGTCGAGGATGCCCCAGATCCAAGACGTCCGAGGGTTAAGCGAAGAGCCTATCGTCTCCGATTTCGCGAGGGACTTTGCCATACACAGGAAACGTTGGGCATTAGAGCGGTCTCCGGGGGAAAATGACGGTGGAGATTGTGAGAAGAGTCCTCGGATAGAGTATTTCATGCAATGAAGGGCAAGAATCCGCCGGAAAGGAAACATCATGTCAAAGAACTTAGAATCCAAGAATATCGAGCAATTACTATCCGAGGCCGATGAACTCATCCAACAGATTAATTCCGATGTCATCAAAGACATGGAAGAAGAGCATCGCCTGCAGTTTGAAAAACACGCTCAAAACTTGAAAAAAATCAAATCCGAGGTTCAGGAGAAGATTGAGAAGAAAGGAACATCGGAAATAAGCTCCAGCGCCGATGGCATGCACGAGGCAATTCAGGATATTGTGAAGTCCATGAAGGACTTAAAAAACTATCTTTTCTGATTTCCGTCAAACGCCTTTGAATAAAAGTTGGCCGCTATATTAATTTTAAAAAGTGAGGCGGTTTTGCAGGCAGTGAGCTGTCCGGAAGTTTTATTGACATGACGTAAATTTTAAAAATGCATGGAACGTCAACGTAGAAAAAATATAGGAAAATGAAAAATGGCATCCATTGGAAATAAAGATCCAATAGGCAACCCAAACAGGTGGATTCGAGATGGAACAGACATTTATAAAAAGCATAGAACTCAGTAATGGTTTGAAACTAGACTTTTATGATATTTCCCGCAAACTGGCCGGCGACCGTTGGTACGTTGGATTGATTGCGCGGATCGATATTCCACTGATCGATTCCTTGCTAACAAATCAACATCTTTCGCATTACAGTGTTGAAGAAATTAGTAACACATTAGGAGAATCCGTTCGTTTCCAACAGAAAAGGGAACGCCACTATATCGACGAGCGGGAAAAAGATGACTTGCTGAAAGACTTAATGGATTCTTTTATCAAGAGAACGTTAAACTATCTTTCCCTTCCTGACTTTCCGGGCAAATATATCCTCAAAGAATTTCAAACTTATCGGAAACAGAAAACATGGTACCAAAATGTTTGATTACCCAATGGAAATTAGATTAAGAGACAGGACGCCCGTTTTAATTCGGTTGTTAAACCAAGATGACAAAGAGGAATTAAAAATTGGATTTGAAAAATTATCAACCAAATCAAAATATCGTCGATTTTTTGTACCTATAAGCAGTCTCTCAAACAGTCAACTGAAACATTTGACAGAAATTGATAACAAGAATCACTTGGCCTTGTGTGCTTATATTGTAGGTCAAGATGGTATGTTTGGGATAGGGGTCGCTCGATATTTCAGAGTAGAAGACGAACCCAAAACGGCAGAATTTGCGTTAACAATAATTGATGAATATCAAAGTCAAGGTCTGGGGACAGAGCTTCTGAATTTATTAATTCAATGTGCACGCAAAAATGGAATTCGTAAATTCATCGGATATATGCTGGCAGAAAACAGTTCAATGCTGAAAATCCTTAAGCATCTTGGAGCCCAGATTCGAAGAGAGGATGGTCCAATCCAACGAGTTGACCTGATATTATCTTCTTAATCACTTTTTCTTAAAAGCTTTGATGTTAGGCAAAAACACACCGCTAAAGATTCAGGGTTTGAATCCAAATCATAAACTTTTGTTGTTTCTGGAAACTCAACATTACAATACGCAGTTATCACTATCTAAAATCTTAAAAGGACCACCATCTGCACTTAAACCTATGAATGAGAAAGTGAATTGATGATAAAACATCACGCTTTTCTTATTTAAACAGCTACACAATATATTGTGGTTTGGGGTATTGATGTGAAACCGGTGATAGTTCCAAATTCCAAATATACTTCGATTGGAGATAACTGCAATTACTAACAGATATCAAGAGCCTGATTTAT
>Ga0224502_10000008_pt1 | contig 93906 bp, 78 predicted proteins | sample SF_Oct11_sed_USG_5_FD_169104 | JGI IMG/M metagenome (GOLD analysis project Ga0224502, IMG submission 169104) | Sediment microbial communities from San Francisco Bay, California, United States - SF_Oct11_sed_USGS_13 | ecosystem: Environmental > Aquatic > Marine > Sediment | place: USA... | reverse complement strand
AAAGCCGGATGAGCGGGGATTGATCCAATCTGAGGATATTCCGATCTGGACCTTTCCTCCTGATTATATCCAGCGGCTGAGAACTGCTTTGATCGAGGTGTTGCCTGACGCCAAAAACAGCCTTAAATGATCAATTGGTCTCTCATTGAAGACAGGGCTGCAAAATTTTGAAAAAATGTTGACAGGCTAATTCTCAAACACGTATGATGGCCACCCGGTTTAACGCTCAATTGAGGTATAATTCAAATGAGGTATTGTGAATGATGGAAACCAAGGGTTTTGACGAGATTTTTGCACCAGATGTTTTAAAACAGCTATTTCCAAAAGACCGATCAGACCAATTTTTTGATGCCCTTTACGGAGATGTCGAAGAAGGTGCTTACGACATCAGTCTCGAATTCATCGGCTCTCGGGAAAACCGGCTTGAGTTTATGCTGCGTCTGACCCAGCGACCCGGAAAATGTATCACCTGCAGTCTTACTTATGGCCTGCCCGAAGTCTTTACCCGTCATCCGATCATCAACATCAAAGGTTTGGTTCAAAACATCGGAGCACTCCTTGACGGCAGTGGCCAGGTCGCAGACTGGCAGCTTGGGCCCACCCAGGAAATCTCAAACGACGTTCACACCATTCCCCTTGACATCTTTTTGCAAAGCTAGTCCGACTCAGTAAGTATTGTGGAAAAAGAAAATGTTTTCTTTAAAAGATATTGTCGATATTGCCGTACAGATAGAACAGAACGGCGAGAAAATATACAGACGCGCAGCGGAAAACATTCAAAACCCATCGCTGAGTACGTTACTGCAATGGCTGGCTGATGAAGAAGTCAAGCATATTGAATGGTTTGAAGCGCTAAAAGATAAAATCCCAGACACCGGAGAACATCCCGAACAGGCGAAGTTCGGCAGGGCCTTATTGCAGAATGCTGTGGGGACCCACAGCTTGGCGCTGGAAGATGCGGAATTTTTCGCCATGGAAAAGGTTCAAGACCTGATCAATCTGGTCATGGAATTTGAAAATGACACGGTGCTGTTTTACAAAATGCTCCAGCCCCTGATCGAAGATCAAGAGACCCTGGAACAATTGCATGCCGTCATTCAAGAAGAAGAGGATCATGCAGAGCGTCTGAAAAAAGTGCTGTCTGAATCTTACATGCCAGATTTTAAAAAGAAATAAATTTTATATTCCTGTCACTATTTGAAACGCTCAGTTTAGGTTTAAGCCCAAATGCGATTATTCATACCTGAAGCCGTTTTCTTTCGGCCCCTATTGGCCCCTGAAAATGTGCGATGCGGCTTCCTTTGCCCCTTCGGACTGTCTTTATGAGTGAGTGCCGGGGCGTTGTAGTTAAAGGCTGACAAGGTCCGTTGCTCGATCTTAGAACCGATGATTCGATTGATGGCACTAACCATCTTGCGATCGTCTCCGGTAATAAGGGTGAACGCTTCGCCACTGTGAGTGGCGCGGCCGGTCCGACCGATACGATGAATGTATGCTTCGGGAGTTGAAGGGATATCGTAGTTAATGACATGCGAGATCCGGGTGACATCAATTCCGCGAGCGGCGATATCGGTGGCCACCAGGATCTGAAAAGTCCCATCCCGAAAGCCATCCAATGCAGCCTGACGTTTTCCCTGGGAAAGGTTCCCCTGCAGCGTAGCCGACCGGTAGCCGGCAACAGCCAGCTTCTTCCCCAAGCTCTTGGCTCGGTGTTTGGTTCGAGTAAAGACCAGAACCGAACGGATAGGGGTGGAACCCAACAGATTTAACAAAAGCGCCGTTTTCAGATGCTGGGCGACCGGGTAGAGCGCATGGCTGACCGTGTCCGCAGGCGCGGTCATTCCTATCTGGACAGTGACCGGATTTCGCAGGATATCCTTGGACAGGCGTCGTATTTCGGTGGGCATGGTCGCCGAGAAAAGCAGTGTCTGGCGTGCTTGTGGAAGATGCTTCAAAATTCTTCTGATATCGGGGAGAAAACCCATATCGAACAACTGGTCAGCTTCGTCTATTACCAGCACTTCCAGTTGGGAGAAATCAACGGTATGACGACCGATATGGTCGAGAAGCCTGCCGGGACAGGCAACGACAATATCGGCACGCTTTAGTTTCTGAATCTGTGGGTTAATACCCACGCCACCGTAAACCGAAACGCTTTTAAGGCGGGTTTTGCGCCCCATGATTTCGAAAGCCTGGTGAATCTGTTCGGCCAGTTCCCGGGTGGGGGCCATTATCAGGGCACGGGGGCAACCTCTTTTGTTCCCCATCAGACGATTCAAGATCGGCAGGGCGAATGCCGCTGTTTTGCCGGTGCCGGTTTGGGCCAGCCCCATCACATCGCAACCTTTCAGGATCGGCGGGATTGCCTGAGCCTGAATCGGGGTCGGGATTTCATAATCCGCTTCTAAAACGCCGGCCGAAACAGCGGGATGAAAATTAAATGCTTTAAAGTTCAATATATACCTTCTTTCTGTGTTCCAATAAAAAAAGCCCCGGATTTATTCCGGGGCTTACGTAAATTTTTGATCGACAACCAGGAACACTAATGTTGGATGGACAATATAGCTTGCAGAAGTCTTTGTCAAGCTTATTCGGAAAATTGACAACACCGGGGAGTGGCTATTGGCCTACTATTTTTATAGTTAGTGTCCGTCCATGATTTCAAAATGAACACAATGGGTGTCCAATTCAGAAATAAGCAATTTTTGTTCTGATCAAGGCCGCACAAGGGTTTGCGGTCCCCGCAAAGCGGGACAGGAAGGCGTACGTCTGTACGCCGCAGCCGGAAATCTGCGGAGAACGCCGAGTAGGACAAAAAGGGCCATTATGGATGGACACTTGAGAAGCCTCAGGGCTTTACCGTGGTAAACAACTGCCCTTCTTTTTGCTTTACGATCCCCCGCTCCAAGAAACTTTCAAGAATCTGCCGGTATTTTGTATCGTAAGCTTTGTCAAAATAAAGATCCACGGTTTCTTTAAACCACCAGGTCCCCATCAAATGATCGAAAAATGTATCTGCGGCAACGGTTTTGTGCATCATCAAGGTGTAAATCATGATCTTTTTTAAAAGATCGGTTCCGATGCGTTCCGGGTGTTTTAAGTACAACTCGATTTTACCTTTGCACAAAGATACAGCGTCTTTAAGTTGGGTAAACGGCTTGCCATGTCCGGGATAAACCCTGTCAACATCAAGTGATTCGATTTTTTCCAAGGATTCTTTCAGGGAAAACAGGGCCCGGCTTCCTTCGATGCGAATGGTGATTACCGGCAGATCGTTTTGCCAGAGGGTGTCCGAAGATAACAGGACCTTTTCTTTTGGGTTGTACAAAACGATGCCGTCGGCTGCATGCCCGGGGGTGTAGATAACATGAAATTCATGGGGGCCTACGAAAATAACGTCTCCGTCTTCAAGGGCCTGGGTGCAGTTGAAGAAATCAGCCTTCTGATTGTAGTATGTCCACCAGGTGGACCAGTCATCTTTGGTGTCGATAAAGTGTTTTCCGATTCGGTGCATGGCAATGTCGCATCCGGATCGCTGTTGAATCATCCGGTTGCCGCCGATGTGATCGCAGTGGCAATGGGTGTTGATGATCTGACGGACGTCATCGAGTTTGACTCCCAGTGACGTGATCATCTTTTCGGTAAAGTTGAAATCGGTAACATATCCGGTGTCGATAAGTACGGGCTTTTCGGAGCGATACACAAAATGATTGGCGTTGAGGTATCCTCGTTCAATAAAGAAAAGATCTTTCATGATCTCCTGAACCGGCATTTTTCCTCCTATTTAAGTTTGATTGTATGCTCACCGCCCGCTTTATCCCGCTGTTAGCGGGAGTCGCTCGAGTCTCAGAGTTCACAGAGATGACTTTTTTTCCCTTTGTCGCTGACTCCGGAGGAATAGGCTTCGCATTCCACAGGGCATGGACGCCGACAAGGGGAAAGGGCTCAGCCACGTTGTGGCGATTATCAAAAATACAAGATGTGGGTTTTATTCGTACACATTTTATTAAGTTAATGTTGTTCTATCTATTTTGTTATGTTCGGTTAAGACGTTTCCCTAAGGATATTACTTTGGGACCTTTGAAAAATGAAGGTTTTTGTTTGAGTTCAAGGCTGGCGAAAATTTTAACCACCCCAGTTCGATCTGCCGGACCTACGGTGCAGGCACAGAGATCGGGCAAAAAGGGGCGTTTTCCAAAGGTCTCACCTTGAGTATTTGATAGCCAGTGCTGAGACCACCCCCCATATCAGGTTAAAAAAAGTGACAAACACCGGGGTGTACATGCCGAGATCCATTCCAAAATAACCTTTGCCGGCTTTTAGCGGAAATATCACAAATAGCTGGACAAGGGTGGGGAAAATACTGATTATCGCGCCTTTGGTAATGAGTTTGCTGTTCATAAAGGGCAAAACAAATACCAATCCCCAGAGCCCTCCCCACACGATCCTCGGGTATAACCAGGAAAGCTTCAAGGCCGGCGCAATGGCTACCCCGAAATGTTTCGTGATTCCGTATTCACCGAATGCCCACACTGCCAGGCTGTTTGCCAGGGCCCCCAGGCATCCGGCTGCAAAGCAAATGAGTAGTTTTTTCATATCGTCCTCCTGATGTTTTCAACAATAATAAGATGTTGTGGAATCTCTATCCAGTTCACCCATCCGTTTCCCGGATAGGTTTTTCATGCTTATTGACGTCGTTTTTTATAAATGATAGAAATCATGTCGAAAACTGTCAATACGCAATCTTACCTTTTAGGCATCATATATCATACCTAAACTGAGCGTTTCAAATAGTGACAAGGTTTAAAAAAATAATAATTATAAATAAACATACATTATTAAAGTCGCTAATGGATGGATTAATTTAAGTAAAAAATTGTCACCATTTAAAACCCTTTGGGGTTGTCGTGTTTATCCCGCTTAATTCAGCGGGGCTGCATGTTTCATGCTCCCGATAGAAGGATTTCGGGATCTTGCGACCGGCAACACCGTCAAAGGCGGACAAGCCTCGCAGAGGCGGGCAAGGTCAGACAATCGCTCAATTTAGGGTCTAAATAAAGCCACATATTGTGGCGGTCCAGCATAAAACAACAACGATTTTTTAATATAGCCGTTCCGGCTTGTATGACATTTTTTGATATATAAGCCGGATTGACAGATATCCTTCAAAATAAGAAATATTTATATTTTTACGGTAAGTTATTTCGGTAAATATATTTTATTAATCCTGATTTAGTTGTAAAAAAGTGATAATTCCCACATTTCACTTAGGTCAACTAATACATGTTATGCCAAATAGTTACTAAAGGGTCTATGTTCAACGAATATCGAAAATTACTGTCTTGGAGCGAAATAAAGAAACTGAATTCGTGGGAGGAGCTGCAAAACTTGTCTTCCTCACAACAGATATATTTTCCAGTGCTTTCCACACTAAAAGCTCTCGGGCATTGGCAGGTTTGGTTAGCGATGCTTTTTCTTGCCCTCTGTGTTTATTCTGGTACGAAAAATCGGCATCATTTTGGGAATGAAGTTTGGAATCTTCAATCTTCCCGGTCTGTTTGGGTGTATAATTGGAGGCGGCATTTTCAGTATTGTTATTTTTTACGAGGCAAAAAAGGCTTTGTATGAAGTAATGAAGAAAAATAATAGCCATAAAAAAGCATAACATCCGCCTGGAGCAGACGGCAGGAAAATCGCGGGTTTTCGTATAAATCGTAGAAGCCCGAACTGCTGTGGGCCGCTGCTCAGGCGGGGCGTTCGCTTTCAATAAAAACTTGACATTTTAACGTTATAACGCTATGGTGTCCAAACTACAATAGGAGGTGACATTATGGCAACAGAAACAAAACGCGCCACAATCTACTTTGATCCTGACCTGCATAAGGCGTTACGCCTTAAATCCGTTGAAACTTCTCGATCAGTATCTGACCTTGTAAATGAGGCTGTCAAAGAGGCTCTTGCCGAAGATGCTGAGGATCTTATAGCCTTTGATGAAAGGGCAGATGAACCTCTGATAAGCTACGATGAAATGGTCAAGAGGCTAAAAAAAGATGGCCGCATATAAGCTTTTTTTCAAAAAGTCGGTGCAGAAAGATTTTGATAGTATTCCCAAAAAGGATCTGAAAAGAATTCTCAGTCGCATTGAGTCGCTTTCAGAAGACCCCCGCCCTAAAGGCTGTGAAAAATTGACCGGCCAGGAAAGATATCGTCTGGGCCGGGGGTTGTATCGTATTGTATATTCGATTCAAGATGATGAACTTACGGTTTGGGTTGTGAAGGTTGCGCACCGTAAGGATATTTATCGCTGAAGCGAACCTGTCGCTGCACCAGCCGCCAAAATCCTGCCGGCTTTCGGCGCTGGTGAGCTTTTCGTTAGTGCGCCAAGCGCAGCTTGGCGCTTCTTATAGGGTGCCCTGCCGTGAGGTAGGAAGACCCGATCGGGCAAAGCCTAACCAGCAGCCCGTACCGAGTGTTGTGAAACAATGGGAATGCTTGTCGGACCAAGTTAACTCATTGAAAATAAATGGAATAAATGTTAAACGAGGGGTTGTTTAGGTGTGAATTCAAATCATAATATACAACAACATAGCTTGGTCCGACAAGAGATAAACAACAACATAGCTTGGTCCGACAAGAGATAAAAGAGATAATTTGCTGTCAGCCCCTTATGCAGGTCGATAATATCTCCATTCAAATAGGACAAGAAAAAATATGCTTAAAAAGATAGATAAACCTTCAACCATAGAAGCAGCGGGAAATAAACCCAAAATTATTGAAGAGTATATTGGACGTGTTAATTCCCGGACAGACGAACTAAGCATCGCAAGAATGAAGAGCCCTTCTGGATGGATAGAACCGGGACAAAAACCCGAGTTCAATGAATATACTGTTGTTCTTAAAGGAATGTTAAGGGTTATGACAAAAGAAGAAACAATAGATATTTATGAAGGAGAAGCCGTTATTGTACCTGCCGGCGAATGGGTCCAGTACAGTACGCCAAGCTCTGAAGGGGCTGAATATATTGCAGTCTGTTTACCGGCGTTTTCTCCTGAAATTGTTCATCGAGATGAATAAGTTCCTAATTGGGGATATAACAACCGCTTGCACAGCCGACCGGGTTACAGCGCCGCTTTTTTCAAGTGTTTGAGGGTTCGACAATCATTACCCTTTTCTTGGCTGGCCGCTATGCCCCACCCGGCGGGTGAGCGTAGCGTTCGGCGACTGAACTTATATCAAATCCCATCAAGGCGAGTTTCTTTTATGAATATACAAAAACATGAATCTGTAATAAATGTTACAGATGATACAGCGGCAGGAGCGGCGGTTTATTCCAAGCTTTTATTGTCTTTCTATGACACGGAAGTTTTAAGGTTTGAATTACCGTATATATTTAAATGCCCATTGCGTGATGCAAAAGATTTTTTTCAAAATAATGTTTCCGGCAACCATTTGGATGTAGGTGTTGGCACTGGATATTTTCTTGATAAGTGCAAATTTCCTGTTGAAAACCCAACCGTTCACCTGATGGATCTCAATGCAAATACCTTGTATAAAACATCAAATAGAATCAAACGATACAGTCCAGTATCACACCAATGTAATGTATTGGAACCCATTCAAGAAGATTTGCCGATGTTTGATTCAATTAGCGCAATGAATTTTTTCCATTGTCTCCCCGGCACTATGCTTTCTAAGGAAACAGCGATCAAAAATTTAATGCCGTTTCTGAATGCAGGCGGCATATTCTTTGGCATAACAGTATTAGGGGAAGGCGTTGATGCCGGATACCTCTACAGGAAGGCAAATGCCATTTATAACAAGAAGTCGATTTTCAGTAATTTACAAGATAGCGCTCCCGATCTAGAGACCATTTTACGAAACAACTTTGAAAGTGTTTTTGTGAAAGTTATTGGAAGCGTAGCCTTGTTTTCCGGGCACAATAAATAGAAAATTCCCCGAACAATGCTCTTGCAGCGGACCGCAAAAAGTCGCGGCCGCTGAAGAGCCCGTTAGGAAATGGGGGTCGGGCCAAGACAAGCATTTGATAACAAAGGACATGTAGATAAAAAGAGGGCTTAAAACAGGGCAATAATGTTTTTTTTGGCCCTAAAATAACGGAAATAGGGAGACGTGGTTGGCAAGAGCGAAACGTCATATATAGAAGGTAAAAACCTATGGCTTTGGAATGAATAAAAAGCAAACAGTTATGAAATGATGGGTTGTCTTGTGACAGAATAGGTGCTGGAGGTGGTATTGCGTTTGCGCAATGCAAAGGCGCTTATACAGTGCAATATTGCGACGAAAAATTTTGTACAATATGCGAGGTAAGGAATCACCGTATCACAAATAAAATGTGTTATTTTTGGTGAATTCACCATATACAGATAAATTAGCGATGAAGATATTTGAGTTGACATACGAGAACCTGGTCGAAGAACTCGCCCGCAAATACGGAAAAGGTGAATATCATGCCACGGCCATTTTCCGCCAGCTTTACGGCCGGATGAATACTGATATGGCCGCTTCGCAGGATATGGCCGCTTCCGGGGAGTTTGCCTCTCTATTTTGCCGGGCGGTCGAGACGGAAACCGGCCGAGTGGTCAGAAAAAAAGAGCAGGAAGGGGTTGTCAAGTTCGTAACGCGGTTTTCTGACGGCCTATCGGTGGAATCGGTTGTCATTTCCATGGTACGGCACAAAACCGTTTGCGTATCCACTCAGGCCGGGTGCCGGATGGGGTGCCGGTTCTGCGAAACCGCCAAAGAAGGGCTTTCGCGCAACCTTACCGTCCAGGAAATTGTGGGGCAGGTGTATGCCGCCCGCAAAAATTTCGGATCCGATGTGCGTAACATTGTTTTCATGGGAATGGGTGAACCGTTTGACAATTATGATAATGTCATACAATCGATCAATGTTGTCAGCGACCAGCGGGGTCTGGATATTGCCCGGCGACGTATTACGGTATCGACCGCCGGGCTGGAAGCAGGCCTCAAAAAGTTTGCCGCTGACGGCATGCCGCATGTCAAGCTGGCGATCTCTTTGAATGCCTCCAATGATCGTTTGCGCTCCGAGCTTATGCCGGTCAACAGGGCCTTTCCCATGGACAAACTCAGAAAATTACTGCTTGGGTATCCGTTGAAAAAAAAAGACACATTCATGATTGCCTATGTGCAGATTCCGGGGGTCAACGACCGGCCGGAACATGTTTTGGAACTGGCACAATACCTTGCTCTGCTGCCCGCAAAAGTGAATCTTATTCCATTTAATCCGGGCACGGATTCGCTCTACCGCCCCCCCACCGCAAAAGAGACGGAAACCTTCCGGGACCTCTTGATAGAGAAACGGGTCAATATCCAGAAGCGGACAACAAAGGGAAAAGATCTCATGGCCGCCTGCGGACAGCTGGGCGGAGAAGCGGGTCAGTGGGAACTTCCGGGCCCCTCAAATAATAAGATTCTCTGATAGATTAGTGGAAACTTATATTTTGAGAGGCCCTCAGATTTCCCCGACGCTTGTAAATTTAGATTTGAACATAGTGTATGGTTGAGAGGGATAACGAGGCGAGAACAGCTATCCGTGGTATCACATGAGCTGACCGAAGAAATGTTTGAAAAAAGAGATCAAATTGGAATATGGTTTATTGGAGAAAAGGAATATTGCGTAAGCGAAGCGGACTATGCTGCTTCAATGTATGAAGAGATGGAAAATAAAGATTTAGATTTATAACAATGGGATTAACTCAGATTGAAAAAGCTGGCGCTTTTTCAAATCGGTTATCCCAAGCGTTGGGTGGCTTATTGATGAAATGATTTCATAAGAGAAATTTACTATATTCAAATTGAGTTTTAGAATTGTTATATGTATCATTATTATCTTTGATGACGGCTGAAGAAAAACTGAAAGAATATTTAAATGTTCGGATTTAAAAAGAAAACATCTCCGGAACCTGATAAAAATCTATTTATGGAAATATTGAATCGTTTTATACAGTTACAACTTACATTGCCGGTTATTGATGATCCTAAACAACTTATTGAATTACTAAATATTTTACGGAATATTGTAAATACTAAAACTTATTCTTACCGACTAGATTTTTTTGTGTTAATTCTCATAGAAATAGCTCATATATATCTTTATAATGAACATAAAGACATAAAGGAGATTAAAAAATATCTTGACGAAATACAATTGCTCGGTGAGAAAATCTATAATGAAATTGGCGATCCTTATTACATAATTGTTCTTTCCATTCAAAACCACTTATTTGAATTCATCAATAAAAATTATAAAAAGGCAAAAGTAGAACTGGAAAAATTTGATAAAATATCAAAACCTTTTAAAATTCCTGAAGATCAAAATTATGTCTCTCAAATAATGGAACTGCAAAATAATCAAAATAAACTGAATGAAGTTAAAATGATTTATCGTAACAGGATGCTTAAATTAATTAGTATGAGAATAGGTGAAATTCTTCAGGGAATCAAGGAGACTGCTATTATAAAGTAAGAATTGGTTCAATCATAGATTAATTATAATACAAATAGGTTTTGTTTAATAATAACTTGAAGAATATATAACCAAATTTCAGAGATAGATACGCCACCCAATCGGGTAGCCGGGGGTTTTTCTCCCCCGGCCCCCACACCACCCGGCAAGCGGGTCCGCACCGGGCGGTTCACTTAAATTACCGGACCGTAGTTGGGTAATGAATGTTTACCCACAGTTCTTTGACAGATAGAAGACCTTGATCCTTAAGCCATTGATTCGTCATGCCGGTTTGCGTGGCTAACGTTCTGGCGCATTTCCACGGACCTTTACGAGAAAAGCTCATGGGAATGGCAACGTTCGGATGGGCACCCATTTTAAGAAGATTACGGACTCGGGTACGGACATAGCGCCATTGTTTCCAATAGCACATGCGTAACCATCGTCGGAGCCAGTGATCTATTTCAGGTGTCGGGCGATAATATTCCGATATGCCGAAATAGTTCATCCAGCCCCGAAGGTATTGCGCAAGCTTCTGCATACGGTACTTCATGGACACGAACCAACTTCGGCCGGTCAGGCGTTTTATTCTCCATTTAAATTGATGGAAAGCCTTTTCCGACCATCGAATTTTGGTTCCCTTAAAAGTGAAACCCAGAAAGTCCGTGTCATCCGTTTTCGCTACCTGGCTTTTCTTCTTGTTGACCTTGAGTTTGAGCCTGCGGTTGAGAAACCGCTCGATACTTTGGGACACTCGCACTCCTGCTCGGTGACTTTTCACTAACACGAGAAAGTCATCGGCGTAGCGGACAAATCTGTGTCCCCTCTTCTCAAGCTCTTTATCCAGATCATCCAGAAGGATATTAGCCAAAAGTGGAGATAGCGGGCCACCTTGGGGAACGCCCTTGCGGGTAACCTGGCGGCGACCATTAAGCACTGCACCGGCTCTCAAGTATTTACCGATCAGCTTCAGGGCATGTTTGTCTTTGATTTTCCGGGCCACCCGATGCATAAGTACATCATGGTTGACCGTATCGAAAAACTTCGACAAGTCCATGTCCACGGCAATCCGGTAGCCTTCTTTGATGTATTCCCGGACCTTATAGACTGCGCCATGGGCAGACCGACCCGGCCTGAACCCGTAGCTGAAATCCGAAAGTTCCGGGTCAAAGATAGGCACAAATACCTGAGATATGGCTTGCTGGATCAACCGGTCTGTGACGGTTGGAATACCCAATGGGCGAGTACCGCCCGACTGCTTTGGGATTTCCACCCGTTTAACCGGCAAGGGTTGATAGCTACCATCTGACAGCGATTCACGAATACTGTTCCAGTGTTCACGGGCAAAGGCCGGGAACTCCTTGATTGACATATTGTCGATACCGGGAGCCCCTTTATTGGATTTCACCCGTTTCCATGCATGTTGCATGTTTTCTCTGGACAGTATCCGTTCCAGCAGGTGAGCATTTGGGTCGGGCGATTCAACGACGCGCCGCATATTCACTCCTTCTTTCGAATTCTTTGTGTTGTGCGAGCTCATTGAGTCTCCTTCCCTGTTTAAGTGTTTGGCCCTTCACCATGTCCCGGGCATTACCCCGGGCGTTGGGCTACTATGGCCGCTGCTGACTTCTGCCTGATCACCATACATGTTGCCATGCAAGGCGCTGCCTAATGGCTGCATGTCAGGCAGATCTCCCCGGATAAGAACGTGAACTTTCGCTACACAACCGCAGCATTTACCCTATCTCCTGAATCCGGGGCTTCGTTATGTTGTGCTAACTTACCCGGAGACTGGGCCTTATATGCTGTTTCTGTTCGTCGGTTCATAGCTTTGCACTCGGGCTTCCTTCAGACCTTTCCTCACGGAAACGCCCTTGCCGTCGGCTAATGTTTATATCCGCGTCCCACGACGTTGGATAGGATTCACACATAGGGGACTTACACCCCATAAATTCACGCCCATGCCGGGCGTACACAATTGCTTGCACTCGGACAAAGTTAGCTTCGCTCGTGACTCGCTACGCAAACTTTGCCGGTGATGCATACGTTATGTGGCAAAGTATAGGCTCAATAGTCTATGCAGTTAAAAAGAGAGAGAAAAATTATATGGAAGTATTGATATTGTACTTTTCAGCTACAGAAAACACAGCTAAAATTGCAAAAGTAATTGAAGAGAAATTTAAAAAGGAGGGGGTCCGGGTCACCATGTCAGATATTACCTCCTATACAAACAGACAGGAAAAGATTGATTTGGCCCCTTATGACGCCGTGGTGTTTGGATCGCCTGTTCATTCTAGACGGGCTCCAAGAGTGGTGCGGGAATGGTTAAGAACGCTCAATGGTCAAGGCAAAAAATGTTCGATGTTCTTCACGTATGGCGGGTTTGGCGTCCATCCCACTCATTATTCTACACGAGAGATCTTGGAAGAACAACATTTTCGCGTTGTTTCATCTGCAGAGTTTTTAGGCACTCATACCTTTAATCTTGGCGGCTGGAAGGCCATGGAAGGGCGACCTGATGAACACGACTTTGAGGTAGCAAAAGCGTATGTCGAGAGAACCTACAAACGATTCACCGATGAGGATGAGAGCCTATTAGGTGAATTGGAAAAAACAGAACATACGGAAGAACAGCTCGATTCTGTCGAAACATCGAGATTTAAGGTGCTCACGCAACTCCCGTCCAGAGGTGGTGAAGAGTGCAGCATGTGTTTGGTTTGTGAGGAATTATGCCCCACTGGAGCCATGGAAGCTGAATCTGGCGAGGCTGACAAGGAAAAATGTATCGCCTGTTTAGCATGTGTATCCAACTGCCCTGAAGAGGTTCTAACAATAAACGATATGTCTCATAGCTGGTCGCTCAAGTTGGATATGGAAAAAGTTACCGAAGAAAGCCTCAAGGAACAAAAAAGCAAAATATATTTTTGAATAAGTACAAGGGATTAATATCCTCGTCCATGGTCAAAAAAACGAAGGATCATTTCCACAATTTATTGCCACCTAACAAGGCTAATTCAGCCGTCGCAAAAAGCCGCGCAGCTGATTAGGGCGTTAGCCGTCGGGAAAAGATTTAGGCAGAGGTATCGGACTGAATAGATTGAATAGCATTCTGTGCTGCATGAACTAAAAATGACGATCTGGACATACCTCGTTTTTTAGCAGCGGCATCGATCTGTTTTAGCGTCATTTCAGGCACGGTGACATTCACCCTAATCGTGCGGGGCTTGGCATCAGGAACCGAAACGACCAAATAGGCGATTGCATTGGCGTAATCGGGGTCGCTCATGATTTCTTCTAGCCTGGAGGGAACAGGCAATTGTTCGCCGTCTTCAAGCATACCTTGGATATGAAGAGTGAGCGCTTCTTGGGCCATATCCTTGGCTTCATCGATATTTTTTCCAGCGGTGATACAGCCGGGAAAATCCGGAAACGATACGCCGAAATCTGATTTGGTTTCTTTATGAACGATAGCAATATAATTCGCCATGGCAATACCTCAACTGAATTTGATACCTGACTGGCGCTCAATACTTTTTAATGTGCCAATCGGTATGTCTTTTTTGGGATGTGGAACGGTGACTCGTCCTTTTCGCTCTGGATGCCGGAATTGGGTGTGAGAGCCGGCTTTTGCAATTTCGTACCACCCATTTTGTTTGAGTATTTTGATGATTTTGCGGCTATCCATAGTGTGTATTAATACACACTCAGATGGGGTTTGTCAATAATAATAATTTGCCGGATAACATCGCGCTTGCAGTCGGATGCGTCTAAAGCCGCACCGCTGAAGCGCCCGTTCGCCATACAGAGAGGAAAAAGAAAATGCAGGTTCAGCCAATTGGAAAAATACATACACCTCATAAGACAAAGGAAGAGTGCCCGATTCAACCCGTCTATTCTTCCGAAGCTAAGGGGAGGATTGAGGTCTTTGAAGAATACGCGGCTGGCCTCAAAGATATTGAAACCTTTTCTCATATATACATGTTGTACCTATTCGATCGCGCTGGAGAGATTCAGTTGGTACGCCCTACATTCCTGGATGATGAACCTCATGGGATATATGCCTCACGGCACCCGTGCCGTCCGAATGGTATAGGGATGTCGATCGTTCGGCTAAAAGAGAGGCAAGACAATATCTTGCTCGTAAGCGGCGTTGATGTACTCGATGGAACACCGCTTCTGGACATAAAGCCATACTTGCCGAGATTTGACATCATACAATCTGCCTCCAACGGTTGGGTGGGTGACCGGCAGTGGCGCCCAAAACCAAGTAACCGCGAGTAGGCAGGCAGATGGGGAACAAGGGCATGCACACTGATCCCAAAAGTTTGGCGGTTTTTGGTCCAGGGGATGCCCGCCGTTAGGTGACTCCGAGTCGTGGTGATGGCAATAACGAACCTAATGAGGACAGGCGGATTGGTCCGCCCGGGCAGTTTGGTATCTCATATACGAGCATTGGAGGGGCGATGGATCTTGTTGTAACGGGAGTGGTAGCCGGAGTGTTGGGGACGTTGATGATGGATTCATTGAACCATCTCTTCGCCCGAACCGGGATGATCTTGAAAATCGACGTGGGGATGATTGGGAGGATGGCCGTGGGGTGGACACGCGGACGCTTCCGCTATCGCCATCCAGGCGAAATGAAACAGGTCGCAAACGAGTTGCTCTATGGTTATATCACGCATTACACCATCGGTGTGGGCCTCGCAGCCCCGTACGTGCTCGGCTGGAATCTCTTGGTTGGAGGGCCTGCATCACCGCTATGGGCGGTTGCCTATGGCGTCGCGACGACGGTAGCCTCCCATTTCTTCGTCTTACCTTCCATGGGACTGGGTGTGTTTGGCAGGCGGTCTCCCGAAGGCATTAGGCTTGCTCTTTCCAGCCTGGCCAATCACCTATTCTATGGCGTGGGTATTGCGGTCGGGGTCGCACTGGTGTGAGTACTGGGAAGGACGGATCGGGCAGGGCGGGTTACGCGCCACCGAACCTCGCATTCAGCCGACTGTCACGACACATGCTTGCTGGCTGCGCCGGCGGCATGTGCGTGCCGGTGATCTGATGCGAGCCGTTATGACCCAATAAAATTACAAATAAAGTTCAACGAATCATCCATAAATAATAGGATGTCACCATGAAAGATATCATTGAATGGCTTCGAAAAATAGAAAAAATGGCCGGTAAAGTTTATTTGCTAGGCGCTGAAATCTATGCCGATGACCCAGAATTTAAAAAGTTCCTTGAGGACGCTGCTGAGGAAGAAGCTTGGCATTACCATGTCATGGGAAGTGCAGCTGAATATTTAGTATCGAGACCTGCTCCAATTCCAGCTATTTCAATTGATGAAACAACAAGTGGCAAAATTCTTAAATTAAATAGCAGGTTTCTATATATAACCGGTTATCTTTCTAAGGAAAAGCGGGCATTCTTTTCTGAAAACCGAGTTAAATATTTAGAAAAACCAATGCAAATTAAAGTGTTAAGAGAAGAATCGTCGAAAATAATTCTTTCTAAATAACAATCAAAATATTGGGTATAACGATGGGGTCAACCTGACAGTTGGCAAGACAGACGCCGTAGCCGCAGCTTTTCAATCGGCTCGCGCTCCCGAATGTCGGGATTTCACAAAGCTCAACTTGCTGTTGAACGTAACCTGCATTTTTGAGATAGCTTATAGTAATCTGATCTCTTATACGAGCTTTTAGAAAAAAATAGCGATGCAGGCAAAAAATAAGAGGGATAAATGTTTATCAAAGTATGTGGCTTAAAAACAAAAGAGCAAATAGATAAAGCAATTGAGTACGGATATGATGCCATCGGAATTGTCACTTATATCAAAAGTAAACGCTATTGTCCTCCTAAGAAAGCTATAAAATTAGCAGAATACGCTAAAGGTAAAATAAAAAGTTTTGTGGTTGGTCTCAATTACAGTGATGTAAAAGAGGCTGCACCTGCTTTTGACTATACGCAAATATATGAAATGAGGCAGGTTCCTAATCTAGTGTTGGCATCAAAAGAGATACCCCCCTCTAATTTAGAATATGAGTACTTCGTTTATGATGCCAGCATCGGCAGTGGTGTTTATAAAGAGTTTCCGGAATGGATAAAAAACATATCAGATAAGCTTTTGGTTGCCGGTGGCCTCAACAAAGACAATGTATGCGATGTTATCCGTGATATTCAACCTTTTGGCGTTGATGTGTCAAGCGGAGTCGAAAAAGACGGCGAAAAAGACTTAACAATGATGAAGGAATTTATAGACGCTGTTCATAACTGCTCTTGATGAGAAAAATTCGAATGAACTCAAAAAGATAAGCTGCCATCAGCTTTCAGGCGGACCCGGTTCCCTATCCGCTGAAGCCTGGTGTTAAACCTTTACTGGCAGAGCTAAAAATTAGCCGATAGATAGTTGCATAATATCTTGTGCAAACATAACAGCATATTAGTTGTAAGATTCTAATTATAGGAGATTTAATAATGGTAGATCAGAAATGGTTTACAACTTCTGCCGGCGTAAAAATGCCACCGATTATTTACGGCACAGCCTGGAAAAAGGACCGCACGGCAGACCTTGTTGTGAAAGCCATCCGGGCAGGATTTAGGGGGATTGATACCGCTTGTCAACCGAAACACTATAACGAGCCACTGGTAGGAACAGCGCTTTACCGACTGAAAGATCATGGTATCGAACGCGAGGCCTTGTTCCTACAAACCAAATTTACCCCACTTTCCGGTCAGGATCCAAGACAAGTGCCATACGATAAGAATTCCCCTGTTGAGTTGCAGGTCGCCCAATCCTTTGAGGCATCGAAAAAAAACCTACAAACAGAATATGTAGATTCTCTGGTACTTCATTCACCAATGCAACCCCACGCGCTTTTGATGAAGGTATGGAACGCAATGGAAAAAATTCAAAAGACTGGTGGCGCCCGTCAGTTGGGAATCAGCAACTGTTACAATACTGAAACGATTAGGTCGCTCTATACCGATGCCAACGTAAAGCCAGCGGTTGTACAAAATCGGTTTTATCAGGAAACGGGGTATGATGAAGACTTGCGTCGCTGGTGCTCTAATCATAAAGTTATTTACCAGAGTTTTTGGACCCTCACTGCAAATCCTCATATTCTATCCAGCAATACCGTTCGAACCATTGCTCAGAAGTATCAAAAAACTGAAGCGCAAATCTTTTTTCGATATCTCAGTCATTCTGGTATTGTACCTCTTACCGGGACGTCTTCTGAGCAGCACATGAGGGAAGACCTCGGCATCTTTGATTTCGAGCTTTCTTCTGAGGATTTAAAGAATGTAAGTTTCCTGCTAAGTCAGGTATAATCCGTCGGTGGAACTCGACCCGGAAATCGCTGGCGCTCTTCCGCGCGTCTTACCTATCCGTTAGAAGGTTGGAAATGCTATGAAATTCAAACGATTATTGTGCCTCACGGCAATTTCGGTCCTCTTTTTGAATTTGGGTGTGCTGTGTACTAGTTCTGAAATCCTTGCAACAGAGACGGACGGTACGAATCGCTGTAGCAGCATTACGCTTGAAAATGCCGCCAATATTTTGGCTGTTTCTACTGATGATCTTCAGAAAAGTAGCCGCGATCTCATGGTTTCTCCTGAGGACCTGCAGAAAAAAATCTATAAGATACACCCATACAATTGTACCATCAGGTCAAAATCAAATTTTCTAAAACTAATCACCTATGTCACCTATGTGTACAACGACCCTGGAAAAGCACGCAAAGAATTTGACAAGATGCAAAAAAACTTTGAATCCCTCTCCAAGGTGGATGTTATACCAGATATCGGTGATGAGGCTTTTTGGGCGGGCGACAATCGTTTTCAACGAATGGTTGCCATAAAGGGCGGTGTTGTCATTGACGTTTTAAGCCCAAAGGAGTTTAACCTTCAAAAACAAATCATTCGTATAGTATTGGATAAATTTTAGGGGATGTTGTCAAATCTTGAATACTGAATAATAAATGATCAATCATGTATTTTGTCTAATCTGTCAGGTTGTTTCGTGTTAACATGCTGACAGGGGAACTTTGTCAAAGTTTGGGTAGAACCTATCTCAAAAACAATCTAAGTGCCCATGGCAGCGTTGCGACACGGTTCAAAATGTTCACATACTCTCATGTATGCTTCGCTTTTTCATATGTTACACATTGACGCCTACGGCGTCTTGCGCCCCTGAATGTCGGGATTTCGCAAAGCTCAACTTGCTGTTCGTAATCTGCATTTTTGAGATGGCTTGTAATAGAATAACACTTTATCAGAAAACATATAGCCCTTTTAAGGACGGTTTCGCTTTTATTAAGAACAAACTAACAGGGGAGATAAACGGGACATCCTATCATCCCCCATCCGATCGAGGTTTTTGAATGCAACAGCCGAACGATGATTATATCAACAAACTGATAGAAATGGTGAACACCAGCCCCTATCCCCGGCACCTTCGAATGGAACTGGTTTCGATCTCTGTGGATCAGTCTGTGGTGAAGCTTAAAACCGAGCAATGCCATTTGCAGCCATTCGGGATTGTTCATGGCGGCGTGTTGGCCACACTTATCGATACCGCAACGTTTTGGTCTGTATTTCTAAGGCTGCCTGAAGACGCGGGTTTGGTAAACATTGATCTCAAGCTCAACTATTTGAAATCGGTAAGCACGGGAGCGATGACCGCACAGGGGCGTTGCATCAGGGCCGGTCGATCCATCAATTATGCCGAAGCAAGTGTAAAAGACAAAGAAGGGAACCTTATTGCCCATGGGACCTCAACCCTTATGGTATTGCCGGGAAAGGGGGTTCGGGTGGGAGCCAAGAAGTTTCTCGATCAGTGATTTTATATACAGCCAATTGAATGATGATTACAGAATTGCCAAAAGGTCTAACGATCAGAAATAGCAAGCCTTCAGACCATAAGCGAATCATCTCTGTGATGAAAGACTGGTGGGGGGGAAGAGACCTGACGTGGATGTTGCCGAAACTGTTTCTTGTGCATTTTTGCGACACATCATTCATTATCGAAAAAGGTGACAACCTTATGGCTTTCTTGATCGGCTTTCTATCACAGTCGAAAGCAAATGAAGGCTATATTCATCTTGTCGGGGTTCATCCCAATTATCGAGGTGTGGGGCTTGGAGAATTTTTATATCATCGTTTTTTTCAGATTTGTAAAAAAAATAACCGTGACACGATCAGGGCTTGCACATCGCCCGTGAATAAAGGGTCCATTGAGTTTCATAAAAAAATCGGATTCAATATTTTGAAAGGGGATGCTGAAGTTGACGGTGTTCAGGTGTCACTGGATTACAATCATCCAGGCGATTCGAAGGTATTGTTTGAAATAAAAATTTGACGGCTTCGTAAAAAGTCCATTTTCTGCGTTGCGCTTCATTTCGTGTTCACTGCGGCGTACATAAGTACGCCTCATTCCACGAAAATCACGACGCCTTTTTATCCCGCAGATTTTATACGGGGGAACTTGAACTTTTTACGAAGCCGTCTCAATTTTGACTTTTTACGAGTTCATCAAATTTAGAACCTCGAAATACATCTAATTACAAAAAGCAAGCAGGGCAGGTAAAAAAATAAGTTAAATAGTGTCCATCCATAAATGAGAATTTTTGTTTAAGATCCCCCGCTGGAAAGAACGGGATAAAAAGGCATGCGAAAAAAATAACCGCCCCGTTAAAGTACCGGGACAAGCCGGCATATATTTAATATTCCGAGGATTATTTTTTGAGCATAACGCAGATATTGGGCAAAAAGACCATTTATGGATGGACACTAACTGGCATCTGGAACGACGAATTCTTGCAGAGGCAGCTCACCTGTGGATTTAAACGGAATCGTCGAAGGCATTGTACCGCCTCCAAGCCGAAGACGTCCTGTGAGCTTATATCCGAGTTTTTCGGTTTCCGCCAGACCTCGCAATACCCTCACGACGTCTAAAACCGATGAATACAGCGTCATGGGAATAAGGGCTGTTTCATAAGAAGGGATATTTACTTTGACATTGGCCACGCCGGTGGCCAACCGTTTTCCGTTGAGTTCGAGATCGCAATTGAGACCTTTGATTTCCAGTGGGGTGTCATTGGTGTTAAAGACGCGCATTTCGATGGTAAAAACCGACTCAAAGATCTTTATTTCCTGAACGTTAAAATTTGCAAGGGTTATTCGGGGGGAATCCAACTGCTTACCCCATCCAGCACAACCGGACAATATCAAAAGAATGACGATTAACCCACCCAACAGGCTTATGTATTGCCGTAATGGAATCATGTCCTTATCCGCCTTTCCCATGTTTTGACGCACGGCATTGCATGGACGATTTTTTGATCTTTAACATCCATCAATTTTCATTCAAGATTCAGGTTATATAGCAAATTCCCAATACCTTCACTATAGGATAACAAAGACATTTTCCCAATACCTTCACTATAGGATAACAAAGACATTGTGTCAACGAAACGGGATTTAAAAAGGGGGTTGTCTGCCCGCAAATTTGGCCAAGGCTTTTCCTATTTGTGCTTCAGTGAAGGGTTTTTGAAGGATATCATTGACCCCTGAGGCATATGCCGTTTCATTGTCCTGGCCCTCGTTCTGGGTGGTTACCATGATGATGGGCAGCTCAACGTCGCTGTACCATTGCCGGACTCCCTTGGTGAATTCGATGCCGGTGATATCGGGCATGTTTAAGTCGGTGAGGATCACGTCGGGTTTTTCTTTTTGGACCCGTTCCAGAGCGTTGGCAGGGAATTCGAACAAATGGGATTCGCATCCCAAATTGTGGAGCACGGTTCTGTAAATGTTCAGAATCATCTTGGAGTCGTCCACGGCAAATATCTTCAGAGTGGCTTTTTCTTTTGCTGCCTTTTCCGGTGTAATCTGTTTGGCAAGATCATTATGTCCTGCCTTTTCAAGGATTCTTGCAAAGTAGGATCGGACTTCAGGATGGGTTTTGTCGGTCAGATAATCGATGGCCGGCGTTTGAAAATAATCCTCATCCAAAAGGTCCAAAAAGATGGTGTCACACTGGGAATCAATGATGGTTGTCATGATTTTCAAGGCTTCCGGGTCTTCAGAGCGGATTAGATTCCGGATACCACCGGCCAGAGCGGCATTGTAGTGGCGATCGATGGCTTTTGCTGCTGCGTTTCGAACGTTATCCACAGGGTCATTCAAACCGGCGGCCAACGTATAAACCCCTTTATCCAGCGGCAGCCTTCCCAGGGTTTCATACGCTGCAAATCGAACATTCGGATCTTCAGGCTGATGGTGTAGAAGCTTTCGGATGGCTGAAATGGCTGCGCTGTCTCCGATGTCGCCGAGCACGTTCAAAGAGTGAATGATCAGATCGGGATTATCAACAAAAAGATTCTTGATCAAAATACGAATGCTCATCACGCCGACGCCACCGAGTTTTTGCTTTACGGCGGTGCGTAAATGGGCGTGTTGCGACCCAAGTGTTTGATTGAGCATTTCCAGTGCTTCCGGAATCTGGATTTTGGCAATAATGTCAATGATCATAAGGTCCAGGTCAGAGTCCCCGCCAAGCCTGTCGCCCAGTTTCTGTATGGCCCCGGGTGTGGCCAGTGTACCCAAAGTGCGTATGGAAGCAATAATGACCTCATAATTACTAGAATATAGATATTCACTCACAGCGGTAACCGCTGAAGGGTCGGCGATCATTCCCAAAGCGATGATGGCCGACTCAATGATTTTGACATCCTCTTCGTTGGTCAGGATATCCAGCAAGATCGGTACAGCCTCCTCAAACCGGATTTCTCCCGTGGCCTCTACCAGAAGTGCCTTGACGGGGGATTCTATTGTATTCGATAGCAAATCCGAAAGGATTTCCGGACCATCCAGTATCTTTGAAAACAAGGTCTCTTTGAGTTGTGGAAATGATTCGGTAACGTCCGGGTTTTCAGCGATGACACCTGCCAGCAGGGGAATCGCAAAATCATCTTCTGCCCGACTGACTTCAAACAAGGCTTGTTTTTGGGCCTTTCGACTCACATGCTCCAGAGCGGAAAGAACGAGTTTCGCCTTGATCAAGTCCTTTTCTTTTATATCGAATCGAATCTCATCCAAAAGATCCTGTTCATTGATTTTTGCCATCCGCATTTCCTTTTTCTTAGTCAGATAAAGCTTGTTCGCGTTCAGGTTTAACAAAAGAAGGTGCTATTGTTCAGAAATATTTTGAGCGGCTTCCAAGACCTTGCCCATGATTTCGTTCATGTCGTCTTCTTGAATACCCAAAAATTCCATGGCCTTGTCATCCATCTGATACAACGTTCCGTCTATACCTAGTCCCAGACCCGTCATCATCGCGATGGCATCTGCCACATGAACGATGTAAGCCAATTTGCTGCCGTTTGACCGGGATGGGTGGTGGTGATATCGTATGGCAACGGTTAAGGGTTTCGGTATGTTCCAGGTTTTGCATACCTCAGATGCGACTTCTGTATGGTCGAGTTCCAAAACTTTCTTTTCAGCATCCAGAAATGTGTGTTCACCATCGGCCATAAATTCCTCAAAGAGTTCCCACCTCTCCTGGATATACGAGTCAAGAATGAGTTTGCCGGAGTCATGAATGAGACCTGATGTAAAGGCGTCGTTTGATAATGATGGTTCTGTCTTTTTGGCGATAATCCTGGAACCAAAGGCAACTGCCAGAGAGTGTTTCCAAAGGGCTCCTGCATCCAGCCCATAGCCCACCAGACTTTTGCTCAAAAGGCTGGCAGTACCCCCCATGGTAATGAGTTCTCCTAAAGTTTTATGTCCGAGGACAAGAGAAGCGCGTTGAATGGAGGTTACCTTACCGCTATACCCGTAGTATGGAGAGTTGGCCAGCTTCAGGATCTTGGCGGCAATGGCTTGATCGGTTTCAAAAAGATTTGCAAGCTCTTTAAAGTCCGATTTCGGATTTGCCATAATCTCACGGGCCTTAAGGACCGTTTGAGGCATGGGCGGTAAATCCTTCACGTTCCGCAAAATTTTCTTTTTTAAAACCTGGCCGGTTGGGCGATCGTTTTGCTTTTTTTTACTACGAAACTCGGAATTTATAGCTGACTTTGAGGTGAGATCGAGTTCGATGGTTCCCTTGCATGCCGGACAAGGAAAAGCGATCTTTTTACCCATTGGGAGACGTTCATCAGGGATGTCAAATACTTTGTTACAGTTCAGACAGTTTACCCGCATACAGAACCCCCTTGAAAATTATGGCGCTTTGAAATAATGAAACCGACGGTTGTCAGGGAATGAGTCTTTTGTATCAGACCAAGTGTCTCGCACAAAATATGCCAAAACTGTGCATGGGAAAAATCGACAATAATTTCATAACACATTTAAATTATATACACAACCGATGGTTAAGGATTTGACGAGAAGTGTTACAAAGTGTCATATTCCTGACGCGCAGCTTTTTTCTATTTACCGATGGCATCCGTATAATTTTACCTTAAAAAATTTCCTGGTCTTTTCCTCTGTATTGGTGTTGTTGAAAATTAAGGGTGCGAAGCTCAAATAAACGAGGTGAATCATACCGGCAGATCGTTTGCTCAAGAAAAACCTTGACACATTTTAAAATCCGGTCTGTATATAAAACATGGAGCAAGTAATAAATTAAAACGGCCTGCTCCCAAAAGATCAGGCTGCCGGCGAAAGTGTAAAAAGGAGCGTTAAGATGGAAATGATCTCAGTGGAAAATCATGGCAAGGTTGTGTTTGCAAAGCTGAATCACGGCGTTTCCAATGCATTGAACCCAAAGGGGATTAAGGAACTGGAAGCGGTCTTAAAGCAGGTAAAAAACGATTCCGGTATAAACGGCTTTGTTCTGGGGAGCTCCAATGAGAAGTTCTTTTCCATCGGTTTTGATATTCCGGAGCTGTTTGAGATGAACAGGGATGATTTCAGGGGTTTTTATCGTGTGTTCAATAAGGTCTGTTTGGATCTGTTTACACTGCCCAAACCCACGGTTGCGGCAATAACGGGCCACGCCATTGCCGGTGGGTGCATTTTGGCACTGTGTTGTGATTATCGGTTCATTGCAAAAGGGCACAAGTTGATGGGCCTAAACGAGGTCAAACTGGGCTTGCCGGTTCCGTATCTTCCGGACAGGTTGCTACACGCTCTGGCAGGGGTTTGCAAGGCACGTGAGATGATGGAGAGCGGCAAGTTCTATCCATCGAATGAGGCACTTGAAATGGGCATTGTGGATAAAATTCTACCCATCGAGAATGTTGTGAAAGCGGCCATCGAACACGCCGACACGTTGGGGTCGCTGCCCAAGGTGGGGTATGAGATGATCAAACAGAATCGGGTGGAGGTGATCGAAGAACAGGTGACGGCCCGTCAGGATGAGAAGGAGGCATCTTTCATCGAGAGCTGGTATTCGGATGAGGCGCGTAAATGCTTGGAAGAAGCCATGAAGAAATTTTAAACGCCAACCTTTTTTAGGAACGGTTCCCACGGATTTTTCGCATTACCGATATTTTTGTTCCAGATCAAGCAGGGTCTGTTTCACTTCAATACCGCCGCCGAACCCGGTCAGTTTTCCACTGCTGCCGATAACGCGATGGCATGGAATAACAATAGGTAGGGGATTTCGGGCATTTGCCTGGCCCACGGCCCGACTCGCTTTTGGATTTCCAATGTTTTTGGCCAGTTCTCCATATGAAATGGTCTCTCCATATGGAACCTGACGAAGGGCCGTAAGTACCTTTTTTTGAAACGGTGTCGCGTTCAAACAAATGTCCAGGGAAAACGCTTTAAGTTTCCCCGCAAAATAAGCTTCAAGCTGGCGCAACACCTCTTGAAGGGGGTTGCGCTTTTTCACCCAATCGGATTCCGGCATAGCGGGATTGGCCCCTTTTGGAAAACTGATCAGACATGTTCCTTTATCGTTTCCCGCCACCAGAAGCTTTCCCACAGGACTTTTCATATATTGATAATAGATCATTGAAAAACTTCCTTTTTTTTCAAAGGCTTCTGAATAAACAGATAACTCAGGTTTCGTGCCTGAATATTACCAAAAGCAGTTAAAATAACAGGCTGATATAAATTTTTTCGGTCTTTTACATTGTATTGGCGTTGCTGAAAATCAAGGATGCGAAACTTGAATAAATAAGTCAACTTGTTTTGTTTTGGAGCTGTGAAATCAACCATTCATAATAAAAAAGCCGGGATATAATTCCCGGCTTGTTATTTTTTGGCTCCCCAGCACGGACTCGAACCGCGGACTCGATGGTTAACAGCCATCTGCTCTGCCAACTGAGCTACTGGGGATTAATTGAAAAAAATTAACCTTATTTAAACTATAATCAAAACTCGATAATTAATTCCGACATAATGCCGAGTCTCTGCCAATTGAGCACCAGCGAAATCCCGCTTTGCGGGGCTGAGCTACTGGGGATCAAATGTAAACGTAGTAAATAATAAAAACTATATATCAAGTCAAGAAAAAATGTTTCTTTATTTGGTTGCCTATTTTCAGCTTGGTTTTATTCTCAAAGAAAGCTCATCAAGCTGGGCCTTGTCGGCTTCCGAAGGGGCATTGGTCAAGAGACAAGCCGCTTTCTGGGTTTTCGGGAAGGGGATTACGTCCCGTATTGAAGATTGTCCGCAAAGGATCATCGCCAAACGATCAAAGCCGAATGCAATTCCCCCATGGGGCGGTGCACCGGAATCGAGTGCCGACAGCAAAAATCCAAACTTTTCCTCATAGGTTTTTCGATCCATACCCAATGCTGAAAATACCCGTTCCTGCAATTCCCTCTGGTGGATACGGATGCTGCCGCCGCCAATTTCCGAGCCGTTTAACACCAGATCATACGCCCGCGATTTAACGGAAAGCGGGTCTTTTTCCAGCAGATCATAATCTTCTTCAAGGGGGGCCGTGAAGGGATGGTGAAGGGCCTGGTACCGTTTTTCATTTTCATCGTATTCCAGTAATGGAAATCGGGTGATCCACACAAAACTGAAGGTGTTCGCTTGTATCAACCCAAGTTTTTTCCCGAGAAAGTTGCGAAGATTTCCCAGTGCCTCGTTGGTGACTTTGGGCTGATCGGCCACAAAAAATACGAGATCGCCAGGCTGCATATCGATGCGCTGTGCCAGTGCCTGTTTTTCATCCTCATTAAAAAACTTTGCAATGGGAGATTGCCAAGAATCTTCATGCACCTTGATCCATGCCAGTCCCTTTGCTCTGTAAACGGCGACAAGCTCGGTCAGATCATCGATTTCTTTTCGTGTAAATTTGATGCAGCCTTTGGCATTCAATGCCTTGACAATGCCGCCTTTTTTGACGACATCGGCAAAGACCTTGAATCCTGCATTTTCAACAATATCTGAAATGTTTACAAGCTCCAGATCGAATCGAATATCCGGTTTGTCCAGCCCGAAACGGTCCACGGCATCTTCATAAGAAAGGCGCGGGAAAGGGGTTTTAGGATCGATGTCCAGAACGTCTCTGAAAAGTTTGGTCATGAGTCCTTCCGTAACATCCATTACGTCGTCTTCCCCGACAAAAGACATTTCCATGTCGATTTGGGTGAACTCCGGCTGGCGGTCCGCCCTGAGGTCTTCGTCTCTAAAGCATTTCACAATCTGGTAGTAGCGGTCAAACCCGGAAATCATTAAAAGCTGTTTGAAAATCTGGGGTGACTGGGGAAGTGCGTAAAAAAGACCCGGGTTCACCCGGCTGGGCACCAGATAGTCCCTTGCACCTTCCGGAGTGCTGCGGGTCAGCACCGGTGTTTCAATGTCGATAAATCTTCTGCTGTTCAGGTATTGCCTCACAGAGGTGGAAGCCTTGTGCCGGTTTATAATGTTTTTTTGAAAAAGCGTTCGCCTGAGATCGATATGGCGAAACTGTAACCGGATATTTTCCGAGACATCCACACTGTCTTCGATCATAAACGGCGGTGTTTCTGCGGCATTGAATATTTTGAGTTCCGTGACAAAAACCTCAATTTCACCGGTTTTCAATTTAGTGTTGGTCATCCCTTCCAGTCTTTTTTCCACCTTCCCACGTATGCCGATGACATATTCACTGCGGAGGACATGGGCCTTTTCGTGAACTTTGGGGCTGACCTTGGGGTTGAAAACAACCTGCGTGAGTCCTTCTCTGTCTCGCAGGTCAACAAAGATCACCCCGCCGTGATCCCTCCGCCGCTGTACCCACCCCATCAACACCACTTCAGTGCCGACATCGTTTGCACCGAGTTCACAGCAGGTATGGGTCCTTCTCATATTTCCAAGCTTATCTGACAATGGACTGACTCCTTTCTGACTTGAATCTTGCATGAAGATTAATGAGAATATTTAACTTTCTGCAATTATTTGGTTTATTAAACAATTGCCGCTTCAGATATAATTAAATTTTTGCTGAAAGAACTCGTGGAATAAGGGGTCGTAATGAAAGAACCTGCCCGGACTATTAATAAAGGTCTTTTGTTTTAACAGGAGTTTCATCTATAACGTTAAATCGACGATGGTTCTTTCAAAACGATCCCTAATCCACTCAGACAGCTTCCAGTCAAAAATTTAATCATATCTGAAGCTTATAGTGAAAGCCTCCAACTCGTACAAAATTCGGATCTAAAATCACGAAATCTTCGCTTCAACTTAAATTGAGCGATTGTCGAGGTTGCCGCATATAAGCAAGTTGAGCGCAGCAAAATCCCGCTTTGCGGGAGAAGATGACGTTCCGGCTATAGTCAACTATGCGGGACGGTATCTGACGCAGTTGATGCGGTAAGATCGGCAATCCCGGAGGGTTTCAAATTTTAAAAATATAAATCAAGATAATTCGTTAAAAATAAAAAATATTTTATTCCCTTTTAATATTTGAAACGCTCAGTTTAAGTTTGATATTCTCCACAACATCTTCAATGGGGATCAACACTTGATCTTTTGTGTCCATGTCACGTAAAATAACCTTGCCTTCTTTAATCTCGTTATCCCCCACGATCAAGACATGTTTTGCCCCCAGTCGATGGGCTCGCTTCATTTGGCTTTTTAAGCTTTTGTCGCCAAATTCCATTTCAGCTTTGACGCCTTCAAGGCAGAGTGCACAATTCCATTCAAAAGCCAAAGAACCGCCCTTTTCACCCAGAGCGGCAATAAAAATGTCAGGGGTTTTGACAAGATCGGTGCTGTTGGAACCGGCAATTTCTGTTAATCTATCCAACCCGATGGCAAAACCTGTTGCCGGAATATCGGGTCCTCCCAATGCCTTGATCAGACCATCATACCGACCGCCGCCTGCAATGGCATTTTGTGCGCCCAATGCACTGGTTTGAATTTCAAACGTTGTACGGGTGTAATAATCCAGACCTCGAACCAGACCTTTGTCGACCACAAATGGAACGTTTAGCGCTGAAAGGGCCTTTTGGGTGGTTTCAAAGTGTTGATCACAAGTCGGACACAAATAATCCGGAATAGACGGTGCGTCCGTCATGGCCGCCCGGCAGGCAGGCACCTTGCAGTCGAGTACACGCAAAGGATTCCGGTCTTTTCGACGGACACAGTCTGAACAGAGATTTTCATTTAAAGAGGTTAAAAAATCTGAAAGTGCTGTCTTGAACATTGGACGGCATTCAGGGCACCCCAGTGAATTGATATGGGCGTTCACATCGGAAACAGACAGTTTTGAAAAGAGTGTAACCAGGATAAAAATCAGCTCAACATCAGCCAGGGGTGAATCCACACCAAAAATTTCAGCATTGATCTGGTAGAACTGCCGGTATCTCCCTTTTTGGGGCCTCTCTCGACGAAACATGGGACCGATGGTATAAAATTTCCGGACCGGATCTGTTGCATACAGTTTGTGCTGGATATAGGATCGACAGACCGATGCGGTAGCTTCGGGCCGAAGGGTGATCAGATCCCCTTTTCTATCCGGGAAGGTATACATCTCTTTTTCAACAATATCGGTATCCTCACCAATGCTTCTGGCGAAGAGCTCGGTGCGCTCCATGATCGGGATACGGATCTCTTTGAACCCGAAATCTTCAAGAAGAGACCTGGCGGTCTTTTCAATCTGTTGCCAGAGCTCCACTTCTCCGGGGAGAATATCCTTAAATCCTCTGATTAACTGAATCATCTTTATTTCTTTTCCCACCGCAAAAGTTCCGCCACCTTACTCAGGGTGCTTCCCTCTTTAATTTCTTCTCGTATGCGGTTTTCTCTCTCAAGTACATCCATGCTTCGGTTGGCATATTCTACGGCGATGGCTTTCGGCAGCACGACCACCCCGTCGTCGTCGCCCAGCAGCCAATCCCCGGGTTCTACGCGCATATTGCCCACCGTTACAGGAACACCGATCTCTCCGAACCCTTTGGGTTCGCCGGCATTGGGCATCACCAGTCTGCTGAACGCCGGAAATTTCATGTCAATAATTTCAGGGCTGTCTCTCAGGCCGCCGTCGATGACAACGCCGCCAAGATTCCTTTGAACCGCCGAATGCGTTGCCAGCTCTCCCCAGAGGGCGGGCCCCGCCCCACCGGCGTCGATAACAATAATTTCACCCGGCTGTGCCGCGTCGATGGCCTGAACCGGTTTGGCCCAGTCTCCGGGATATGTTCTTACGGTAACCGCCTGTCCCACCATTCGTATGCCTGGAAAAAGCGGTCGAATTCCCTGCAGAACCCCCCCCCGATGCAATGCATCCGAAAGGTTCGCTGACGATACCATTTCCAGAATTTCCCGAATCTGAGACTCGCCTTTTCGTTTAAAAAGGGTGGTGCTGATGCTTTTTCCGGTATCGAGCCCCTGGCGGATTTCTCGAGCCGCCTGTTCAGGATCCATGGCTTTGGTGATGGCGCCTCCCACAATAACGATGGCTGCACCGGCCTCCACCGCTCTGGCAGCGGTCTCGGAATTTATACCTCCGGCCACCGCCACCGGGATGGACAATGCTTCGCTGACCTGGCGTAGAGCGTCGAAAGGATCTTTACCTTCCATCTGCTCGTCGATGGCGCAATGTACCGACACATAGTCAGCCCCAAAGTCCTCGACCTGCTTTGCTCTGGACAGAACATCATCCACTGCGATCATATCCACCACAATTTTTGCCCCATAGTTTTTTCCGGCCTGGATGCACTCCCGGATGGTCGCATCGCTGGATGCCCCGAGCACGTCAACGATATTGGCACCTGCTTTGGCTGCAGTTTCGACCTCGGTTCTGCCGGCATCCATGATCTTCATATCTGCAACGATGGTGCTGTCAGGAAAAAGTTTCCTGAGTTCCCTGACGGCATGTAGACCTTCACTCTTGATGAGCGGTGTGCCGGCTTCAAGCCAGTCAACGCCGCCGGCAATTCCGGCCTGGGCGCTTTTCAGCGCCCGTTTCAAATCTACAAAATCTAAAGCCAATTGCAGGATTGGTTTCATATTTCCTCCTTTACTCAATTACCGCGTGTCTGGATGAAACGCTTCCGACATCCTTTTTACGGGTCTGATATATGTTTAACACCACCGCCTCCAAAAAGAGAAAGGCGGATTGTTCAAATAGGGAACCAGCCATCTGAGCTGATTCCGGCTCACCATTCCGGCACAGTTTGGTGGTTCCGGGAAGGTGGAGGCTGTGATCCACCAGTGAACCGATTTCGGATTCAATATTTCCAAGGATACCATATGTTTCGGCCTCGTATTGTTTGGCGAGCCTTACCGCCTCGAGGGTCGACGGAGTTTTCCCGGATCCGCTTAAAACGATGAGCAGATCGTTATTTGTAATGGCGGGTGTAATGGTTTCGCCGCAAAAGTAAACGCTGTATCCCAAATGCATCAATCGCATACAAAAACATCGCAGGATAAAACCGGTTCTTCCTTGGGCGGAAAAAAAGATGGATTCCGCGTTTAGGATCCTTTGGATAAAATCTTTGACAAGTTTCCCGGTGATATTTTTCATCAGGCACCGGTTCTCCTCCAGAATAATTTCCATCAGTTCCCGGAAGGTAAACGATTTATCCTTTGTATTGTTTTTTGATGTCGGATAATGTTTCAGAACAACCTCTCAATCGGGTTTCCCCGATAAATCGGGATCTACTATTCGCTTCGACGCGTGTCAGGTGTCAGTAGTACCAAAAATTGGCTGAACACTGAAACCAAAAAGTCTTGGAAATTTATTAATAAACTGGTAATGCATCCGTTTTCGATCAGACACTATTTAGAATGAAACCTTCCAAATTCTATCGTATAAAAAACCTTATTTTTGAGATGTCAACGTATGGCCAATAGGGCTGCGTGTCAAGAAAATATTAAACACCCAACATATCGAAATGATACGCTGCTTTGGCTTGACAATGGCTGTTTCACCATTGTAGTCACTGTAAATATCATAATTCAAGTTTCACACCCTTTATTTTTAACAGCACCAATATCGTTTAGCAGGTGAGCACATTCCGTGAATACGTACTGAAACTTGAATTATATGCAAACTCTCAAGGAAAACAAAATGAAACCTTTATTTGCCATCGTCGGATGTGGAAAAGTGGGAACAGCCCTTGCGATATTTTTAACCCGGGCCGGATACCGGCCAGCCGGATTTGCCAGCAAAAATCTGTCATCAGCCAAACATGTCGCCGACATTGTTCTTTCCGATCATTTCAGCGATGTTCCATGGGACATCACCCGACATGCGGATGTCGTGTTTATCACAACACCCGACAGTGTTATCAAAGACACGTGTAATGCTATTTCCCAAAACATTGGCTTTGCCGATAATGCTGTTGTGATGCACTGTAGCGGGGCACTGGCGTCATCTGTGTTGTCGAGTGCGAAAACATGCGGTGCATGGATAGGATCCATGCACCCGTTACAGAGTTTTGCTTCGGCCGATTACAAGACCAATCCTTTTCAAGGGATCATTGTTTCTTTAGAAGGTGAGGATCCGGCAGTTAACACCGCTAAAACAATTGCCGCAGATCTCGGTGGGACGGTGGTGACCCTTCTAACGGAGGCCAAAACCCTTTACCATGCATCGGCAGTGGTGGCCTCAAACTATCTGGTCACGCTGCTTGACCTTGCTGTTCGACTCATCGAAGAAGCCGGAGTCAAGCGGCAAGATGCGTTTAATCTATTAAAACCCTTGATTGAAGGAACGTTGTCAAATATAGGAAAAGTCGGCGTTCAAAAAGCGCTGACCGGTCCCATTGTCAGAGGAGATGTCAAAACCGTAGAAAAGCATATCGAGGAAATCGGATTCAAAAGACCGGAGCTTCTCGCTTTGTATAAAATGCTTGCTTTTTATACCATCGATATTGCAGCGGCAGGGGATTCGATTTCGGAGTCATCCATAAAAGAACTGAAAAGGATAACCACCTAAATTTTGAACGGATGTACTCAAGTTTAGCATCCGAGTGTTGCTAAAAATCCTTTAAAGTAGCAGGTCAAAATAAATTTGTTCTTGTCCGCTTTACCGCTCCGCAAGCGGGATCTTCGACCGGCGGGAAGGTAAAGTATGTTTTTTCCGAATTGTCGCACGACGCCAAAACAGAGAATTTAAGGAGGATCATATGATGAAAAAACTGCTATGGCTTATTGCCGTGTGTGTTCTGTTGTTATATTCCGGTTCTGCCATGGCCTTGACTCGGATTAAGCTGGGCGTTGTCACCAAGCCAGGGTCCGCACAAAACATTGTGGCAGAAAAATTTAAAGAACTTATTGAACAGGCGTCAAATGGTAATATAAGTGTTCAGATCTTCCATTCCAAATCCATCGGTAATGAAACTGAAATCCTGCAGCAGATACAGATGAACACGATACAGATGGGAATCATTACCGGCGGCCCTTTTGATACATTTGACCCGGTTGTTAGGGTGATCAACTATCCCTTTCTGTTCAAGGACAATGAACAAGCCGATGAGGTCCTGGATGGCCCGTTGGGGGCTAAAATATTGAAGAGCCTGGAAAGGGCGGGATTTAAGGGGCTCTGTTTTTCAGAAAACGGTTTCAGGAACCTTACCAACAACAAACATTCCGTGAAAAGTCCAGATGACATCAAAGGACTCAAAATTCGAGTCATGGCCTCTGCGCTTCACAGATCCGTCTGGCAGGCTTTGGGTGCGAATCCCACACCGATGCCCTGGCCAATCTACACCGAGTTGGAGCAGGGTGTTATCGACGGCCAGGAAAATCCCCTCTGGGTCATGGAAGTCTATAAATTTTATGAAATTCAGAAATACATGACCCTGACCCGCCATGTCTACTCTCCCCACATTGACGTGGCTTCATTAAAATGGTGGAAGACGTTGGATGCCAACACACAGGACTTGATTCAAAGAACCATCCATGAAGCTGCTGTGTTTCAGCGAAATGACAATCGATCCAAAAATGCAGCCCGGCTTGCGCTTCTAAAGGAAAAGGGGATGAGGATCGAAGCACATCCGGATATAGATGCCTTTCGTGACAAAGTGGCCGGACTCAAAGACATGGATCTTTACAGCGAACCGAGGGTTCAGGCGCTGCTGATAGAGATGCTGAATGCAACCAAATAGTTTCCGTTCATAAATGGTTCTTTCTCCGGTGAGCAGCGTTCTCCGTGGGTTTCCGCCTGCGGCGTACTCGACGTACGCCTCAGCGAAAACCCTTGTGCGGCCCCCGTTAAAAACAAACGGGATTTCGTAACTGATTTAAAAAAATAAAGGGACTCAACTTGCTCACCGGAAAAACCTCACATTTATGAATCGGAAACTTTCTCTTGATATCTGAATATTACAAGTATTGAATTTACTGAAGAGGTCATTCGACAAGATTCAGGAAATATCTTTCCTGTAAATGAAATTTAACTGTCAGGCAAGATGTATCAATAATTTACCAATGAAATCAATCTATTAAATGTTCTCCTCATTTTATTTGCGATCAATTGAGGTAGAAAAATGGATGCTCTTGAACGGATCAGCCGCTCTGTAAATCACTGGGTCGAATACGTTCTTTTTGGCCTTGGTTTCGCCATGTCCGTTGTTGTTGCCGTCCAGGTTTTTTTTCGTTATGCGTTAAATGATTCTCTATTCTGGTCAGAAGAACTGGCCCGCTATCTTCTGGTATGGTTAACTTTTCTGGGGGCTTCCGTTGCCTACCGTCGTAACATCCATCCGGGTGTTGATATTGTTTACACTCGGATGCCGGCGTCTATCCAAAGAGCGATCTCAATTTTTATCCACTTCATCTCAACAGTCCTGTTCGGCGTTATGATTTTTTATGGGATTCAATTCTCTTATTTTGTTCGTTTGCAAATATCCCCGGCCTTGTATTTACCCAAATGGATTGTTTTCAGCATTATCCCCTTAAGCGGAATTATTTTCATGATTCACGGCGTTACATTTCTAGTCGGTGAAATAAAAGGAACGGACCGTGACCACTGAAATTTTACTTCTATCCCTGCTTTTCCTTTTTGTCATCAATACCCCCATTGCTATCTCTATCGGGATGGCATCCATTTTAGGAATACTGATCAAAGGCGATTTTCCCTTGATGATGGTTGTTCAGAGAATGTTCGGGGGAATAGATTCCTTTCATCTTATGGCAGTACCGCTTTTTATGTTTGTCGGGGTGATCATGGAAGCGGGAGGGATCAGCCGCAGAATCATCGATTTTGCAAACGCACTTGTGGGATGGCTTCCCGGAGGATTGGCTGCTGTGACGATTGTTTCGGCCATGTTTTTTGCCGGCATATCCGGCTCGGCTGCCGCTGATACTGCTGCGGTGGGTGCTATTTTGATACCGGCCATGAAGAATTCGGGGTACGAATCCGATTTTGCAGCTGCGGTTCAGGCATCCGGGGGTTCCATCGGCGTGATTATTCCCCCTTCGATTCCCATGATTATTTTTGGTTTTTTGACCGGAGTCTCCATCGGGCAGCTGTTTGCCGGCGGAATTTTGCCGGGAGTCCTCATCGGTATAACCCTCGTGGGTGTTTCGACCTACATTTCCTGGAAAAAAGGGTATGCTGCCACGACCCCCTTTTCGATGACCCAGGTCTGGTACAATTTTAAACGAGCCATCCTTGCACTGGGAACCCCGGTGATCATTCTGGGGGGCATCCTTTTTGGTATTTTTACGGCAACGGAATCTGCGGCCGTGGCCGTGGTGTATGCGCTGTTTGTCGGTATGTTTGTATACAAAAAAATTAAAGTTAAAGACCTTGTTCGCCTTTTCAGGGACGGTGCCATAACATCATCTATTGTCATGTTTATTATTGCTACAGCGTCAATATTCAGCTGGATCGCAGCCATTGAGGACATCCCTGCCAGTCTGGCCGGTTCGCTGCTTGGAATGACTCAAAATCCGGTCATGCTGCTCTTGATCATCAATCTGATATTGCTCATTGCCGGAACATTTGTGGAAACAACAGCGGCTTTGATCCTATTGGTCCCCATGATTACGGCAATGGTTTCCACTTTGGGCATTGATATGATTCAGCTTGGGGTTATTGTTGTCACCAATCTGGCCATTGGCATGCTCACGCCGCCCATGGGAATATGCCTTATCGTCTCCGGCGCCATTTCCGGCGACAATCTGGCTGCCATCAGCAGGCGCATTGTGCCATTTTTAGCGCTGCTGCTCATTGACCTTTTGATAATTACCTTTTACTCTCCGTTGACGATGTGGCTGGCTCGAATGGTAGCTAAATAGTGTCCATCCATAAAGGGTCTTTTCTCCGCTGAACTTATTTTCCGAGGGTTTCCGGCTGAGACGTACTTCGTGTACGTTTCGCCGAAAACCCTATTTATGAATTGGACACGGAAACGTTTTTCCCCTAATAGTTTATGGACGAAAATTGTCTTTTATACTAAATTCTGAAAAGCTTGAGCGGGTCTTGGGCAAGCTCTTTGTTGGCTTCGTTCAGTTTGTTTTCATTGGATATTACTGCCACCGCATGTCGATCAGGGGTGTCGGCGAAATATTTTTCAGCAGCGTTGATGACCTGATCTCGGGTCATTTCAAGGAGTTTTTCCTTGAAGCGTTCGCGCATGTCATCCGATAAAGAAACGATCTTTCTGAAAAAAGCCTTTTTTGCGGCAGGTCCGGGCGGATCGGGTTTGTCGATTTCCGAGCAGACCTGGAGGACAGCCTCTTTAATATCCTCATTGCTGAAGTCTCCGGATCTTATGAAATTTCGAGCGCCGTCGTATACTTTCAGGGTGGAAACGATATGCGGGTCCCTGTAAGAACCGAAATAAAAAATTCCATCTTCGGGGCTGTATATGGCAAATCCACCGTATGCCCCTCCTTTCTCACGAATCTCCCGATGCAGATACATGGATCTTAATATTTTGCTGATAACGGATAAGGCCGGTGCATCTTCATGTGCCAGACGAACCGTCTCAAAGGTGCTGGCGACAAATGAGACAGCCGAAGATGTGCTCCACCCTTCCCTGGGGATTTCATCAGCAACATTGATGTCAGGTGGCGTAAATCCATTGGCTGATGTTATGGGTTCAAGCCCTGATTCAAGCCTTTTATGTATGGATGTGATTGTCGACGAGGCTGAAGAAATGGCAGGGTCTTCACCGATCAAGGCGATTTTTAGATTGTTTTTTATAAAAAGGGTTCTGCCGATCTCTTTTAATTCGTAAGATATGGATTTAAGATTGTCGTCCGAGAGGTTTTGGGTGATGGTTTTTATGGTTTTGAGTTGATGAATGCCACTCCAGGTTTCATTGAGCGCACTGCTGATTGAAAAATTTCTTGACGCCAACGACATGGCCAGTCGATGGCCGTTTTGAACCACCATGGATTCCAGGCCGGCTTTATATTCCAGAAAGAGACTTTTTAATCGAATCAAGTCAGAGAAATCAAAATTATAAAAAAATTCTTCGATGATTTCAAACATGTTGTCCTGATTCCGGACCAGACATTTTCCATTAAACGCGACAAACGGCAGACATTCAGCCGAACCTTCAAAGCCGGTGCGGGCGTGGCAGGAAAGGCTCATGCCGCCGGTATGGGCATCCATACGGCGTGCCATCTCGACATAGTCATGGAGGGCAGTGCCGATTTTGGTGAATGCGTAGCAGAAAAATGGAACCAGAGGGATGCGTTCTTTGGGCAGTAGTCCGCTTCCGGCAACTGCCGCAAAATAGAAAATCCCAGAGGTCGGCCGTGAATAACACGTGGCCGGAATCGTGGAATATGAGGCTGAGGCTTCCACCCGTTGAACCGAAGGGGGAATATCATCAAGTGCTAAAGTGGGCAGACAGGATATGTCCTCGATTTTTTCCTGAAGCTGTTTTAACGCTTTGGTATCCGCGCTTATTTTTTCAATTTCAGATGGCGTCGTGTCGGCAAGGATTCCATCGAGTTCTTTTTCGACGCGTTCGCCTTCCTTCTCTTCCATCACCTGATCCGGAACAAGTGTCAAAAGCACACGGTGTGGATTGTCCAGGAAATAAGTGTTGATTCGGTTTTCGAAAAAAGTACCTTTTTCAATTTCATTTCGCAGTCTTTTTAAATCCTCGTCGAACCTCAAAATGTTTTCCGGATCGCCGCCGTGAAACCAGCTTCCGGCAAAGTTTAACAACAGTTTAATCCCGTATGGATACGGGGTGTTTGTTATCTCCTTGTGATGAAATTCTAATTGGTGGATGGCGGATTCAATGATTTTTTTATCGATGCCCTTTTCCGACAAGTCTTTTAGAACATCGAAAATGATGGTTTCGATTTTCGAAGCGTCAGATATTGTGACATCCTTTAACCCACAGACAAACATGGTGTCTCTGTTATCGGCATCAAATCCGGTTCCGTCGCTAAGGGACGATCCAATATTTGAATCGATTAAAGCTTTGCGCAACGGAGATGCCGGATTTCCGAGAAGAATTCTTTCTAAAAGAGTTAGAATTAAAACTTCAAAAGCGTCTTTGATATCAGCAGTGAGCCATGCCACACAAGCTTGGCATTTTTTTGATGGGTCTTCATTTTTATCTAAAGGATAGGTATATTGTTTTTTTTGCGGATGATTCCAGCGGGGCTGAGATGGAACATCGGTTCCTGGGTCAATGCGCTTAAAATGCTTTAAGATTTTGTCATTGATAAATTTCAGATGATCTATTAAGGGCAGATTTCCATAAGTATAAAAAAAAGCGTTGCTGGGATGATAGTGCCTCTGGTGAAAAGATTTTAGCTGGTTGTGCGTCAACCGAGGGATGACCACAGGATCACCGCCGGAATTATAACTGTATGTCGTCTCGGGATAAAGGGCATTTAAAATAGACCGGACCATTACCTGGTTCGGTGATGACATGGCCCCTTTCATCTCGTTGTATACGACCCCTCTATAAACAAGCTTCAACGATTCAGCGTCTTCGGGATCACCCTCTATTTCAATACGATGCCCTTCCTGCTTGAAGCTGAGTTCTTCAATATTTGGATAAAAGGCCGAATCCAGATAAACATCCATAAGATTATAAAAATCTTTTTTATTCTGGGTTGAAAACGGATACATGGTCCAGTCGGATGAAGTAAAAGCGTTCATGAACGTACTTAAACTTCTTTTGAGCATGGAAAAGAAAGGATCGTGTACCGGGAATTTGCGGGAACCACATAAAGCCGTATGTTCTAAAATGTGTGCCACACCGGTGGAATCAGATGGAACTGTTTTAAAGGCTACGCTAAACGTGTTTTCTTCATCGCTGTTGCTGATGTGAGCGTGTCGGGCGCCGGTATGCGAGTGTTCAAGAAGATAAAGAAAGGAATCAACTTCTTTGAGGGCGATGATCTTTTTAATGGAATAGCCTAAAATGCCGGAGGCCTTTTGTAGACCGGGATTGTTTTTATCAGAAGATGGGTTCATGAGAGGATCACCTGAAAATGTATGATAAGGTAAAAAGTAAATTTTAAATTTGATTTAGGAAGCGATATAAATTCCACGGCTCTTTCGGGTAACTTTTTTCATTTTGTGCAGCCGGTAGATAATATTACGAAGTTTTTTTTCTCCAAGACCGGTTCTTTCTTGAATTTCGGAAAATCCGACGCCTTTTTTGAAGCGTTTGATAACTTCGAGTACCATATTAGAAGAAGTTGCAGCAGACCTTAACGCTGACGTTGTTTTTTTTGAAGGTTTTAAGGTGGAAATGCGCCTGCCTTTGCCGTATAATGCAGACTCTTTAATCACCTTTTCAAGCCGGTCCATCCTCTCTACCAGTTTTTCAATATCCTTCTTTGTCGGGATATTATAGTACTGCATGAAGAACTTTACCATTGCATCAAAGCTTACCGATTTCCCTTTTTTTCTGACCATGTGGACCTCCCTTTCTTGTGCCGATGCCATGATTATGTTGGAAATTTATCCGGAAAAGGCTTAATATGACCTGATCAAAAATTAGATAAAAAGTCAAGAAAAGGCTTTACCCCGAATATTTCATGATATGTTCGGGGTAGGGATCTGCCTCTCAACCATTGAAATGTTGAAAATAGCGATTTTTCGTGATAACCCTATACCGTTTCGAATTTTTCATAAAATCAGGTTTTGCACCTTTAATTTTCAGCAATGATACTAGAACACATCAGGCTGGAAAAATTTATTAAGATAAAATCATACGATATGCAATCGTTAAGCCATGAAAGAAACAAGACAGGATTTAAATATCAAAACATCCCCAGGACGATTATGTAAATATAACATTCGTGAATTTGTCGACCGTGTTAAAAACCTCGAGGGAGATCCTCATTATGTCGCCATGGGTATGGCTATCGGCGTTTTTGTCGGCATAACGCCAACCATGCCGTTTCATACGGTTCTCGCTGTTGCCCTGGCGTTTATTCTTCGAGGAAGCAAAGTCGCTGCGGCACTGGGAGTTTGGTTTTGCAACCCCATCACCGCTCCGATTTTCTATTGGGGAAGTTATAAGGCGGGAATGTATCTTCTCGGAAATCCGGCGCCGTTTAATGTAAAATACGAGTCGATTCTAGAACTTTTAGATCTGGGGATGGATGTTACAATTGCCATGATCGCTGGCGGTGTCATACTGGGGATTTTGCCCGGCATTACGTCATATTTCATCACCCGCAAAATTATTACGATCATACGATTACGCAGGGCATCAAAAGAATAGGTTTCAGTCCATTTTTTCGAGTCACACAATGACTTCACCAAAAATACTGCTTGCTGCACATAACATTCACCCCAAGAAACAACTGGGGCAGAATTTTATCGTCAATCCGGCTTTTACTGAGATGATTGTAAAACGTGCCGGAATATCATCTGAGGATATTATTCTCGAAATCGGAGCAGGGTTGGGTGCGCTGACCATTCCTCTGGCTCGCAGAGCCAAAAAGGTTTTTGCGGTTGAAAAAGATCGCCAAATCATCCCTATCTTAAATATGGAGATTCTCGTCAGCGGTCTTACCAATATTTCCATTATTGAAGAAGACATATTATCCGTCGATATAACAGCGCTGGTAGAAGACATGGGTGGGAAAATAGTGGTCATGGGCAATCTTCCTTATAATATTTCTTCTCAAATTCTTGTTCAGCTGATTCGGTCAAGAGAGGGTATCAGTCGGGCGGTTCTCATGTTTCAAAAAGAGCTTGCGCAGCGCATCACGGCAGAGACCGGATGCAAGGATTACGGGCGGCTTACAGTCATGTTGCGTTATTGTTCGGATATCAAGAAGCTGGTCGATGCGAAAGCCTCTCTTTTTTTCCCAAAACCAAAAGTCGACTCTCAAATCCTGGAATTGAAATTTAAAAAAGAAATCGACCATAAGGCTTCTGATGAACCATTTCTTTTTAAAGTGATAAAAGCGGGTTTCGGGAACAGACGAAAAACCCTGAAGAACGCACTGGCTGCAAGTGAACTCAACATTGACCCCATTACAGCAAAGGGCGTACTTGAGAAGTCGGGTATCGATCCCATTCGTCGAGCTGAGACGCTTACCGTGGAAGAGTTTGTAAAACTGAGCAACAATTTGCTTCCTATTTCGGTTTTATAATAATTGTTGCAGCCTTGTCGTTAACCAGATATTTTTTCGCAATATTTGACACCCCTTCCTTTGTAATAGAAGCATAATCCTTCAATATTGTCCGGCTCCAGTCTATCTTTTGAGGATATATTTTGGAGCCTGTAAGAACCGTGTCGAGCCAGTAATTGTTTTTTCGAAACATGTCTTTTATGCTGGTCAATGTCGGTTCTTTGGCTCGGCTCAGTTCATCCTGTGTGACCCCGTCTTTTGCAAGATTTGATACGATTTTCTTTATCTCTTTTATGACAATGTCCGACTCGTTAGGATCAATGTAGGCCATCGCCTGAAGGACGCCATATCCCGGGTAGGCCTTGCTCGGCCTGTTAAATGCAAAGGTGGAATATGCGGATCCCAGCTTTTCTCGTATCTGCTCGCGAAACCTGTCCGAGATAATATCCGACAAAATAGACAAACGACGCGTCCGATTGATATTCCAAATGTCTTCCGTCGGATAAGCAAGGATTATGAGTCCTTTTGAAATTTTTGTCTGAACAGATAGGGTTTGAGATTGACCAACGGGAAAAACGGGCAGCTTTAATTCCTTTTGTGTGTTGACGGTAGGATGCAACGTGAGGCTCCCAAAATATCGGGCGGTTAATTGGATGATTGAATCGATATCAACATCGCCGACAACCGAGACTTCAATGTCATTATTTCCAATGAATGGACTGATCCATGATTTAATATCATCAAGAGTCAATTTATTGAATGTTTTATCATCGGGAAGACCGAATCGAGGGTCTCCTCCGGCAAGAAAACGACTGCCGGAAAGTGCCATTGCTCCGTTGATTGATCTGGAAAGTTCTATGTATTTTTGCCTGAATCGCTTCAAAGAGAGTTCATAAGCATCTTTTCTAAAGCCGGGATCCATAATATGGGCGTAAAGAAGTTGAAACAGCAGAGAAACCTCATTGGAAACGGTTTCTCCTTGTAATAAAAAGCGATCTTCGTCAATACTAAAAGTAACGTGGGTATTTTTTCCGGCCATGGCCCATTTAAGTTCGTCTTTTGTGAGGGTGCCGAGACCGCTTTCATCGATGACGTTTTCGGTTAACAAAGCCAGCCCCGGTTTGTTTAAAGGCTCACAGGATTTGCCCTGTCCAAAGGAAAGATTAATCAATATTTGGTTGGCCTGAAAGTCGGTTTTTTTCAGGTTCAGGCGGACACCGTTTCTAAAATCCACCTGGATAATTTCAAGATCAGGCATCTTTTTTGTCTGTGTTATTCGGCCTTCTTTTTTAGGTTCAAGAAGATATGGAAAAACAACCGATTTCCCCTCAGCCGGTCTTGATACGGCGGTTTGCATACCTTTATGGTAGGTGTTCAATATTTTCGTTTCGGGATTTTTATCTGTCAGTTTTGCGTTGCCGGAGACAACCAAAAGCCGGTGTTCGGGAGCCCAAATATCTTTGAAGGCATCGTGGACATTTTTTAATGTCACGGAGTTGATTATCGGAGTATACAGTTCTTTTTCCTGTTGTGGCGACATGAACACACGATTCGAGTTCAGGCCCCAAATGATCTCGCGTGCCAGCTTTTTGCTATCGCGTGTAGATGCCTTTTTGACCGCGTCATCCAATTCGGAAAGAAGATCCTTTTTTACCCGTGCCAGTTCCGATGTTGTGAAACCGAATATCAATGCCTGCCTTAAGGTTTGTTCGATGAGTGAAAGCGATTTCTCCCAGTTTTCCGGATTGCAATCTGCTGTGATATCTGCGTATTTGACCTGACGCAGGAAAATCCCAGAGCTTATGGATGCTGATGTGAAAGGGGTTCCGGGTTTTTGTATGAGTGTGTCGAGTCGATACTTTACCATTCGGTTGGCAATATTCTCAATCAATTCTTTTTGTCGAAAATCGTATGAATCGGGCATGGATAAAATCTTTTCTAAGATTTCAATGCTTACTGTCGTATTTCCTGATTCTTTTTCAAAGTGGTAGAAAGGTTTTATACCTTTATGTGCTATATCCCCGAGGTCTGGAATTTTTCCGGGAGGGGCACGGGGGATTATTGTAGAAAATTTATCTTCTATAAGCATTCCCGCCAATTCTGATTCAAAATCTCCAACCAAAACAAGGATCATATTGTCCGGTCGATACCAGGTGTCATAAAACGCTTTAAATTGCTCTTGGTCAGCCTTTTTTAGTATTTCTTCCCGACCGATAGGAAGTCTTTTTGATATTATGGCATCTGGGAATTCAAATTTGAGTTTTTTGATATATGTTCGATAGGATGCTGAATCCCGAGTCCGTTTTTCAGATAGAACGACGCGTCGTTCTCTTTCGATTTCAGATGGCAGCAAAAGGGCGCCTTCGGCAAAATCTTTCATTACAACCAGACCCTTTACCAGGTTTTCCTTGTTTCCTTCAGGTAAAAGAATGTCATAGACAGTTTCATTAAACCCGGTATGGGCATTTGCGTCCGCCCCAAACTGCATTCCGATACTCTGAAAAAATTTTACCAGTTCCGCAGGCTTGAAATGTGTTGAGCCGTTAAACAGCATATGCTCTAAAAAATGCGCCAAACCTTGTTGACTGTCAGATTCATGCATTGAACCTGCCTGAATATAAAGATGCATACTCACCCGGTCTTTCGGATGTTGATTTTTCAATAATATATATGCAAAACCATTGGATAATTTTTTAAACACAAGGTCCGGATCAGGATGAAGGTCCCCCTTCTTAAAGGACCATAGATCTAAAGAACTGTTATGTTCAACAACTTGATTTGCTTTGGAAAGATGTTTGGCTGGATTGTCGGATGCAATGCTTTTATTGATAGCAAAACAAACCAGTAAAGCAGCAATAATAAAAACACTGAATGAAAACTTTACCGAAAAAAAGTCAATACGCTTTTTTAACATGTTAATACTCCAATACAATAAGCCGATTGAGTAAAAACGCTCAGCCGGTTTCTTTAAGATTTATAAACCCGATGTTATTTTTGAGAAATGCTATAACAAACAACGAACTTTTGTATTTTATGACACCTCAGCCTTTTGAAGGAATTTCCGCTTCAGGTATGATTAAATTTTTGCTGAAAGAACTCGTGAACAAGGGCTCGTAATGAAAGAACCTGCCGGGGCTATTCATAAAGATCTTTACTTTACCAAAGGGTTCCATCCAAAACGTTAAATCTCAGATGGTTCGTTCAAAACGATCCCTAATCCACTCAGACAGCTTCCGGTCAAAAATTTAATCATACCTGAAGATCTTTTGAGGTCAATTTGTTTTTTAATATCGTAACATGATCTTATCGGGAAATATAAAACAGATCTTTAAAATGACAATACCGGAGGGGAATTTTTCTAAGTTGATGTTTAAAAGGAGAGCTGATGTTATAACCTGAACCGCTCATATGAAAGGCTCCGGCTCGTGAAAGGTTCAGGTATAAAGAATATACAAAGTCTCCCGTTTGTCTGATCCTTTGCATCGGACACACAGGAGACTTTGTTCGTGACGTTTTGGCAGTCTGTAAACCGATTTCATCTTTACTGCCCAGCAAGTGAACCTTTAATAAAGTTATTTTTTCACATAAAGACCACGAGACTTTGTTTGTATTGTACCTTTTTTTGTGAGCTTATAAAGCGCATTGCTGAGCTGTCTGGAGTCCAGTTTGGTTTTTTCTCTTAGCTGTGCAACAGTCACACCTTTTTTGGTTCGTTTGATAACATCAAATACGGCATCCAGCATTGTTGCCTGTTTGGCAGGCGCTGCCTTCTTTGCCGCGGCCTTTTTGGCAATTTTCTTCTTTGCAACTTTCTTCTTCGCAACCGTCTTCTTGGCAGGCACAACTTTTTTGGGAGCCGTAAGCTTATCAACCTGATTGGTAATCTTCTCTACCTGTTTGGAGATCGCGGCCAGGGATTTGGATAATGTCTTCAATTGAGCCTTTATCTTCTTCATTTGATTTTCCTCCTTGGATGATGTGGTTTCACAAAGTTGCAAATACTTTTAAAATTACTATATATATTTTTTTTAAAAGTCAACAACATCTGTTAAATAATTTTCTGAATCTTACACGAGTCGGAGGTTTTCAAGTGCCCCGATAGCCGGATTTCGGCTTCGCTCCAACAAGGCACTTAAGGCCGAAGCCATAGTCTGCTATTGCGAGTCCTTAATAACGCAGACGCCGCACGCGTCATACCGTAAGTAATGAAAACCTTCGACTCGTACTTTGGTGTGAAAATTGATGAGAAAAAACGAACATCACCCGAGTTGCCATTTGGGTTAAATGTATGAGGCTATGATGTTGTTTCAACTCCTTTCAATCAAGGATTATAAAGATTCTCGTCAATTTTTATGGAGGATTAAGGAATATAAAATCATTTCTATTGTTGACAAGTAGATTTATCTTTTGGAAGATAACACTTCTTGATCAATGCCCAAGGTGTTATAAAAAGACAAACGTACAGCTTTTACTTTGACCTAAATTGAGCTATTTTTGACTTGATCTGCACCGATCTCTTGCGCATCAAGGGTTCGCGAAAATTTTCGACATATCCACGGGTATGCCTGTCGAGGATGTCGATGTTTTTTCGGGGCGATTTTCGCAAACCTTGCTGCATCAAGCTCTCGGCTATCTCTTCCCCAAAAATCGGTCAGCTTAGGCCTGAAAGACGTTATCTGCTTATCTATCAATGAATTGCCGAATTTTGTATAAAAAAGAACTTAATCCTTCTCAATTAGAAGCCGTCAACTTTACAGAAGGGCCTCTTCTTGTCATCGCAGGTGCTGGAAGCGGGAAGACAAGAACGCTTACATATCGGGTTGCACGTCTTGTAGAAGAAGGTGTTTTACCGGGTTCTATACTTCTACTAACCTTTACGCGTAAAGCTTCCCAGGAGATGTTGAGAAGAGCTACACAACTGCTCGATGACAGATGCAAAGGTGTTGCCGGCGGAACATTTCATTCATTCGCTTATGCTATTTTGCGAAAATATGCTCACAAAATCGGATTTGAGAACGGTTTCTCAATCATTGATCGAGCAGATTCTGAAGATCTCATCAGCATGATGAGAAAAAAAATGACTGGAGTGTCAAAATCCGGTTCCCTTCCGAGAAAGCAAACACTGGCCAATATCTTTAGCCGGGCTGTCAACAAAGATATGCCTGTCGAAGATATCGTTCTAAACGACTATCCGCAATTTATGCGTCATCTTGAAGCAATCCATGAAATGTCAAAGGCGTATCAAAGACAAAAAGCCGAGCATAATTTTATGGATTATGATGATCTTTTGATATATTTGGAAATGCTTTTGAAAAAAAACAACGATGTTCGCGACAACATCTGTAAAACTTACCAATTTTTAATGGTTGATGAATATCAGGATACCAACAAGATTCAGGCGGAAATTATTTATCTTCTCGCCGGCACCCATGAAAATGTTATGGTGGTGGGTGATGATTCACAAAGCATTTATGCATTCCGGGGCGCGAATTTTGAAAATATCATGCGATTTTCTGAAATATTTCCAAAGGCCCGAACCATCCAGTTGGAAGAAAACTATCGCAGTGTTGAACCTATTTTAAAACTTACCAATGTTATTATTGAGCGAGCGACACGGAAATATTCAAAAGTTCTTTTTACGCAAAAACCCGGAGGGGCCTTGCCATTGCTGATAAAGGCAAAAAGTGAAAACAGCCAGTCGCGATTCGTTGCAGAAAAGATACAAAAACTTCATGACAGCGGTGTGCCTTTGAACCAGATCGCAGTGCTTTTTCGAGCAAGTTTTCATTCTTTTGATCTTGAAATTGAACTTGCCAGAGAAGGGATTCCCTTTGTTAAAGTGGGGGGGTTTAAGTTTGTTGAATCTGCACATATTAAGGATGTTTTAGGCCATCTCAAAGCCCTTTTCAATCCGTATGACAGGATAAGCTGGTACAGAATTCTTCTCCTTTTGGACAATATCGGCCCCAAAACCGCACTGAACATTTATGAAACGATTTTGGCTGAAAAATCCGAATATACAGGATTTGTTAAAACTAAACTTAAAGCCGGCCGATCCAGAGGTTTGGATAAACTCAAACACCTCTTTTCTGATATGAAGTCCAGACCCATGACTGTTGCCCAAATGGGTGAAGCCGTTGTAAAATATTACCTGCCGATATTAAAAAAGAAATACGATGATCACCCAAAACGGACAAGAGATCTTGAACATCTGGTAAACATTATGGAGCGGTATCCTAATCTTGAACCGTTCTTGACCGACATGGCCCTGGAGCCTCCGAATACGAGTTTAAATGACACGTTATTAAATGGTGATCCGGCTGATGACCGGCTCATTCTGTCAACCGTACATTCCGCCAAAGGTCTTGAATGGCATACGGTTTTTATTATATGGGCCCTTGACGGCCGGTTTCCGTCGATACATGCTCTTCACGATGAAACAGAGCTTGAAGAAGAGTTGAGACTGATCTATGTTGCGGCAACAAGGGCTAAGGAAAACCTTTTTTTTACATACCCGGCCCAAATTTATGACCGAATGTCCAGAATGGTTTTAAACCGTCCCTGCCGTTTTATAGACAACATTCCCGACGATATTTTGCCGAAACTGAGCGTTTCAAGCATAGATTCCACCCAACCGTTATATTTTTAATTGATTCAAATTCTACAGCATGATATGTGCCCGCCTAACATCATTATCTTTCCGAATTTAAGGTCGGCTTTATTTATCATAACTACATAATAGAAATTAGAGACTTCGTACCAATTGGGATAATGGAGCAATGGAATGATGGGTTTGAAGGAGTTGTTACAATTTATAGGGTTTATTTTCTGCTCTTTTCCCCAATATTCCAGCATTCCGGTTTTCCATTCTTCCATTCAGATGGCACAAACAGGTTGCCGTTAAGAAATATTTGATTTCATAAAGTTATAAAAATACCAAGACGTTTAATTATAATGACTCAACCCTATATTGTTCTCATTTTAGGATATATTTTCGGTTTTTACATGGCATGGAACATCGGCGCCAACGATGTGGCCAATTCCATGGCTTCATCTGTGGCTGCGAAAGCAATCACAATTCGCCAGGCCATATTTCTCGCAGGGATATTAAACGTTGTCGGTGCTGTATTCATTGGATCTCACGTGACCAACACCATTCGTAAAGGGATTGTATCGACTGAAATTATGACCGATCCTCATGTGGCTCTTATCGGCGCCCTTTCAGCCCTTGTTGCCGCAGCTTTGTGGGTCAGTTTTGCCACCTGGAAATCGTTGCCCGTCTCCACAACCCATTCCATCGTTGGCGCCATGATCGGTTTTGGAATTATGGCCGGTGGATTTTCCGTCATTAATTTGGGAAAGCTCCTTGCTGTTGTATTGAGCTGGATCATTTCGCCCCTCTTTAGCATCGCTATCGCCTTTATTATTTTTAAAATTATCGTACGATTGATTCTCTCCAAAAAAGATAATTTTGTCCAAGCACTTAAATTCTCTCCTTTATTTGTTGGTATCACGTTTTTTGTGGTTGTATTATCGTTTCTGTTCAAGACGCCCCTTGGGAAAAGATTGGCCCTGGGGTTCCAGGCAGCACTGACAATGGCTGTATTACTGTCGGTATTTCTTGGATTTGCAGCATCCGTTGCTTTGAAACGCTATGTAAAAAACAGAGAATTAGGTGCAGAGGGTGTCTTTAAAAAAATTCAAATAGGAACCGCTTGCTATGTTGCCCTGGCACAGGGGGCCAATGATGTGGCCAATTCTATCGGTCCTCTGGCGGTGATTTATTTTCTGGTTAAAACCGGGAGCGTTGGGGGCAAAGTCCCGGTGCCTGTTTTCCTTTTGTTTTTCGGCGGTATCGGGATTGCCTGCGGTATTGCCATGGCTGGCCACCGCGTTATGGAAACCATGGGAGAAAAGATTACCACACTCAGCAATACACGTGGTTTTTCGGTTGAATTTGCAACGGCGACAACAGTTCTTGTGGCTTCAAAAATGGGTTTACCGGTATCGACAACCCATGCCGCAGTGGGCGGTGTGCTGGGGGTTGGCCTTGCCCGTGGAATGGAAGCCATTAACTTTGGCATTGTGTTTAAAATTATGGTATACTGGGTGTTAACTGTACCCGCGGCAGCGTTGACCAGTATGATCATTTTTAAAATACTTCAATTCATTTTTTAAAAGGAGCCGGCAATGCGCATCCCATTTTTTTCAATGTTCATGACATCACCTTTTGAAGGCCTACAGGAACATGCTGAAAAGGTTAAAGAGTGTGCCTGGGCATTTCAGCAGGCCATCGAGTGTCATCTTGCGGAAAAATGCAAGACATTTGAAGAATTCAGACAGGAAGTGATTCAGCTGGAAACCGAAGCCGATGTCATCAAGCGCCGTATCCGCGGTCATCTACCCAAAGGGACCATGATGCCGGTCTATAATTTTCTGCTGTTCAGATATTTGCGGGAACAGGACCAGGTGATTGATGCTGTAGAAGATGCCCTTGACTGGATTTCTTTCAGAAGTGAACCGGGGATTCCCGCCGAGCTTGAAAAAGAGTTTGTTATTCTTACGGATGCCGTTATGGACTCCATCGAAGAACTCAGCAATATGGTTGCTGAAGCCAGAAAATACTTTAAAAGTTACTCCGAAGACCAGCGGGTGATCATCAAAAATATTATTCGTACACTTCGCCAGCAGGAACATGAAGCCGACAAAGCCGAAGACCTGGTGAAACAAAAAGTGCTGAATATGGATATCGATGCCGTCACTGTCTTTCATATGGTCAGACTGGCTGAAATCATCGGCTCCATCGCAGATCATGCTGAAAATGCCGGGGACATGATGCGGGCCATGGTTTCCAGATAGGATTTGTCTCCTATTTAATATTTTGGTTTTTCTCCAATCACTTGAACCCTTGAATCCTTGTACCCTTTGGGATCAAACCTACTCAATAGAGATGACCCACTTATTTCACCCTAACTACAACTAATCGGGAGATGACCCCATTTTTTTAATGATCCCGGATGCATTCAGAAACGTCTCGAGATCTCTCCAGAACATCTCCCAATCTGGAGGACAATCGTTGTGCCCGCTTTCATAGGTGATCATTGTGGCATGAGGTGCCGACTTGTAAAGTGCCATGCCATGGGAATAGGGAATGACTTCATCGAACTTGCCGTGGAACACAAGAACCGGTTTCGGATAGTTGCGGACAACAGCGAGATTATTAAACGGGTCCCGGACAAGAAAACCGGGAGCAAAATATTTTTTTGCAAATGAGCGTGCGCTGGTAAACGTCGACATGAGGATGAGTGCTGCAGAGGGTCGCTCGGCGGCAAGCGTGCACACCGCACCACCGCCTAAGGAACGTCCGAACAAAATAATCTTGGCCGGGTCCACATTTTTGTGTTCAATGAGAATATTGTAAGCAGTGTTAAATGTTTCTGTGATACTTTTTTGAGAAGGTTTTCCTTCAGAACGCCCGTAGCCCGGATATTCCAAAAGCATCACTCCGATTCCGAAATGATTAAACCTTTTGAGTTCATCCGGCCAGAAATCAATGAGCTCTCCGTTTCCATGGGCAAAAATGACCGCCGGTGATGGTTCTGCTTTATTCATCGGATCCGGCGGAAGAAACCAGGCTTCGGTTTTACCGAAACTTGTTTTTATCCATATCGTTTCCATAAATGGTGGATCTTCACTTCTATATGTGGTGTCGATAAGATAGCGGGGAAAAAGGATCTGCCGCTGCATTAGAAAAAGAAAACCACAATAAACCAGGTAGGATAAGAGTGTCCATAAAATGATTTTAATCGGCATTTTTATTTTACCTGTAATAATTTCCAAATCGCTCTTTTTAAAGCTATCAGCACCTTAGACAGTTTTGGGTGAATAATGTGCAGATATTGGGCTTTTTTTCTCTTGACATACTATATATAGTATGCAAAATGTGATTCTGGAAGTTTTCAACAGACCTGTTCACAGAATTTTATGCGCTTTAACAGGTTTGTTTTTGTTTTTCTGTACAGAATCTTCTCTTTAAATGGCATGGTCCTTAGCAACTTCATTCAAACAGAATGAGGTTCCACTTCTTGAAACATAAAGTTTGACGTATCCTCAATGAATTGATCTTTAATGGCCAGGTCTGAACTTGTTATAATTTAACACCCGTGTTATTGACTAAAGATAAATTGAAAAACCGAATGATTATTACTATACAGGAGAATGGCGATGGGTTCAAAGGGTAAAATCTTAATTACAGATGAGGGGCATTTCGATTTAACCGCCTACAAATGGGACGATCAATTGTTTTCAGATATCCTTGCCAAAGACAACCCGATTGAATCCGATCAGGCTATGAGCATCAGCCGATTTTTGAGAGAAGAGATCGCCAATATGGAAAATCATACCATTACTCTGCCGATTATCGATAAAATGATCCAGGCAAAGTTGATGGAATACGGCTTAACTCAAACGTCGCCCATTCGGCTGGATAAATCCATATTTATAAAAAATGGACTGTATCTCTCGAAAAATGCAATAAATGTTTTGAAAAGAAGGTATCTAAAGAAAGACAGCAAGGGAAAAATTATAGAGACTCCGGAAAAGATGTTCAGACGGGTGGCAAAGCACATCGCTAAGGCGGAAAAGAAGTATGACAGTGATGCGGATGTAAACAAGATGGAAGACATTTTTTATAATATGATGACCGAATTGAAATTTTTGCCCAATTCACCCACGCTTATGAATGCAGGACGGAGACTGGGCCAGTTGGCAGCCTGTTTTGTACTTCCTGTAGAGGACAGCATGGAGGGAATTTTTGATGCTTTGAGAAATGCCGCAATTATCCACAAATCCGGCGGAGGTACCGGCTTTTCTTTTTCCCGACTGCGTCCAAAAGACAGCAGGGTCGGAACAACCGGCGGTATCGCCTCCGGACCGGTTTCATTTATGAAAATCTTTAACACGGCAACAGAGCAGGTTAAACAGGGAGGGACTCGCAGGGGAGCCAATATGGCGATTTTGAGGGTCGACCACCCGGATGTCATGGAGTTTATTTACAGCAAAAAAAACAATAACGAACTCAACAATTTTAACATCTCCGTCGGTGTTACGGACGCATTCATGGAGGCTGTCAAAGCAGAGAGCGACTATGATCTTATCGACCCTCATAGCAAGGAAAAGGAAAAAGAGTTGAATGCCGCCGAGGTCTATCAATCCCTCGTGAAACAGGCATGGGAAAACGGGGATCCAGGCGTCATTTTTTTAGACCGGTTGAACAGAGACAATCCGACCCCTGTGCTGGGGGAGATCGAAAGTACAAATCCTTGCGGGGAACAGCCGTTGCTTCCCATGGAATCCTGTAATCTTGGATCCATCAATCTGGCCAAGTTTGTAACCCATGATACTAAAATACCGGCGATCGACTTTAAGGCATTAAAGGATATTGTTTGGCAGAGTGTCCGATTTTTGGACAATACCATCGATATGTCTAAATACCCACTTCCGGAAATTGAAAAGATGGTTCAGGGTAATCGCAAAATTGGCCTTGGCGTCATGGGGTTTGCCGATTTGCTATATCAACTGAAAATTCCATACAACTCAGAAATAGCTCTTGAGGTTGCAGAGGAGGTGATGGGTTTCATCCAAAAAGAGTCTCATGCCGCCTCAAACCATCTGGGTGAGGAAAGGGGGGTTTTCCCAAATTTTGATAAAAGCATTTTTAAAGACAAAAAAGGGTGTACCTATCGAAATGCCGCTACGACAACCATCGCACCCACAGGCACGTTAAGCATCATTTCGGACTGTTCCAGTGGCGTTGAACCGTTGTTTGCCTTGAGTTTTGTTAGAAATGTTATGGATAACGATAAATTGCTGGAAGTGAATCCATACTTTGAAAATATAGCAAAAGAAAGGGATTTTTATAGCACGGAATTGATGGATGCAATTGCTGTTGAAGGCGGCATTCAGCATCTTGAAGAAATACCCGAAGATGTTCGGAAAACCTTTGTCACAGCCCATGATGTATCTCCTGAATGGCATATCCGTATGCAGGCTGCTTTTCAAAAATACACGGATAACGCTGTTTCAAAAACGGTCAATCTGGCCCGTGATGCCACAGTAGACGATGTGCTAAAAATTTATAATCTGGCTCATGAATTGGGTTGTAAGGGCGTTACCATATACCGGGACGGGAGCAAGGAAAATCAGGTTCTGTCTTATTCAGGAAAGGACAAGGCTCTTCATGCTCTGGTTGCTATCGTCAAAGATCGGCCGGAAACGCTGGAGGGATTTACCTCCAAAATGAAAACCGGTATGGGCCAGCTTTATGTTACGGTAACGGAATATCAGGGCCAGCCTTTTGAAGTATTTGCAACCATCGGAAAATCAGGAAGGTCGACCACTGCCAAAACCGAAGCCATCGGCCGTCTCGTTTCGCTTGCTTTAAGATCCGGCGTAAAAGTAGATAAAATTGTCGAACAACTCAAAGGTATCGGTGGAGAACATCCGGTCTTCCAGGAAGGCGGCCTGGTTTTGTCTATACCAGATGCCATCGGCAGGGTCCTTGAAAAGCGATATTTGAACGACGGTTCTTACAAGAAAAAAAGCTACGGAAACAGCCTCCTTGGAGAAGTCTGCCCAGAATGCGGTCATACGATAAGTTTTGAAGAGGGATGTATGATCTGCCATTTTTGCGGCTTTACAAAATGCTCGTAAGGGGGTTTTAACTAATAGGTAAATTAGATACTCGACATATCCCTTACCCATGGAAATGTTACCGAGAGACTTTTCAAAAGTGCCTAAAGTTTGAAGTGATCAAAAGTGCCTAAAATTTCGGCATATCAGTAAAAAATGTCGGGTAGGATTTGTACTCCTTAGCAATATACGTTTTTTTAAACCCTGGATACGACGATGCGTATCGATCAAAATCCTTTATTTAGAAAAACAATCATTCCCTGGTATGATTCTGAAGCGGTGTGCATAGGCGTTATCGTATTCATGCTTATTGTTTTTTTCTTCGGCGTAATCGGGATCTCGGTAGCACGGGGAAATGCGGAATATCATGGACATGTTTGGATGGCTGTTCTTCTAGTTGTTATGAGCGGAGGGGTTATTTTTTCTACAGTAAGTCGGCTCATAAAAAGACATTCCCGCCGATATTCAAAATAGGATGTCCAATTTTTAAAGGGAATCTTATCATGAAACTTTTATGTCATTGATCGTACGGGTTTCCCATGATTTTTTTTCAGCAAAGATTTTTTTTAGAAAAGAATGGTTGAAGTCATGGCCGGATTTCTCAGCGACAACATGGCCCAAGATAGGCATACCCAGAAGTGAAAAATCACCGATGCAATCGAGAATTTTATGTCTCACAAACTCATCCTGATACCGCAAACCGCCTTCATTGATAACATCCTTGTCATCGATGGCAATCACATTTTCAAGGGTAACGCCACGGGCCAGACCATGTTTTTTTAGATATTCATATTCATGTAAGAAACCAAAGGTTCTTGCTTTCGAAATTTCGCTTTCCCAAACGTGGTCCGACACTTCCACAGAATAAGACTGCTTGTTGATCAGAGGATGATCAAATTCAATGGTACAGGTTATTTTATACGACGAGCATGGGTATACACCGACCATTTTTCCATCTTTTTTAAGCTCGATCGGTTCTTTAATGACAAAAAAATATCGAGGAGTGTCCAGTTCCTTTATTCCCGATGCCTTTATCAGGGACGTAAATGGGCCGGCGCTTCCATCCATTATCGGCATCTCATAACTGTCGATTTCCACCAGTGCATTGTCAATTGAAAGACCGGCAAAGCTTGCCATAAGATGCTCTATAGTTGAAACGATAAAGCCTTCAAAGCCGATAACGGTTGCCAAGCTTGTATCCACAACCATATTAAAATGGGCAGATATGACAGGGCAGTCCAAAAGGTCTGTCCTGATGAACTTGATACCATGATTCGGCGGTGCAGGCTTAATGGTTAAATTGACCTTTTTACCCGAATGAACCCCAACACCCGAGCAATTCACCGGTTTTGCGACTGTTCGTTGTAAATAATACATATAAACCAAACTTTATACAGCGACGCTGCATTTTTTAAAAAGTGTTTATCTCAAAGTTCAAAAGCGATTAATTATCCGGAAAAATGAATCAATGGAGTATTCATAACATATTTAATCAGTTGAACACAATGTTCTTTATAAAATTCAGAGTAAAGATTTAATTTAACAAAAACAAAGTTCTTGTTAAACGTCTGTAATATAAATACGAATTAAAAAAAATCAATTTTTACTTTGAATCACATCCTAAATTTTATTATCCCTAATTAAAAAGAAGAACTTAGGGGCTTCGCCCCAATTGGAATAATGGCATAATGGATTGATGGGTGTGAAGGAGTTTTTGACAATTTAAATAGTTTGTTTCTGCTCTTACTCCCAATAATCCATACAGGTGGCACGAACAAATTGCCATTAAAAGACTAGTGAATTCGTAAAGTTATACAATTTCTAAGACGTTTAATTATAGGTCTCAATGGGTTCATGAAGTTCCTTTTTTTGCTTGTCCTGTGATTTTTTTTGATACCTTAAAGGAGGGTGCGTGCTCGCAAAGGTTTTAAGTAGCGCTGTTATTGGAATTGATGCATTTTTAATCGAAGTGGAAGTTGATATAACATCAGGACTTCCCACCTTTACCACCGTCGGACTTCCGGAGGCCTCAGTAAAAGAGAGCAAAGAGCGGGTCAAGTCTGCCATCAGCAATTCAGGCTATACCTTCCCGGACGACAGAATTACCGTTAACCTTGCCCCTGCTCATATTAAAAAGGAAGGGACCGGTTTTGATTTGCCCATTGCTTTAGGGATACTTGCGGCAACCCAAATCATTTCCCAGAACATCGTATCCAAATACCTTGTCTTGGGCGAGTTGTCTCTGGACGGTCGCATTAAACCGGTGAAGGGTTCTCTTCCCATGGCTCTGGCTGCAAAAAAGGCTGGATATGAAGGAATTATCGTACCTCATGACAATGGTCGAGAAGCATCGGTTGTGGCGGGAATAACGGTTCTGCCTGTAAAAACACTGTCTCAGCTTGTGGGTTTTTTCCGCGGATTTACTAAAATTAAACCTAAGAGAACCGATATTTCCCAAATATTTGATTATCGAAACACGTTCGAAGTCGATTTTTCAGAAGTCAAGGGGCAGGAACACGTCAAACGATCCTTAGAGGTCGCAGCTGCGGGGGGACACAACCTCATCATGATCGGTCCCCCGGGGTCTGGAAAGACGATGCTGGCAAAGCGCGTTCCTACGATACTTCCTCCGATAACATTTGAAGAGGCCATTGAAACGACAAAAATATTCAGCGTTATCGGAATGCTTCCAAAAGACGAGGCTTTGATTACAAAGCGGCCTTTTCGATCGCCCCATCACACCATATCGGATGCAGGATTGATCGGCGGCGGTCATATTCCAAGACCCGGTGAGGTCAGCCTCGCGCACAATGGCGTCCTGTTTTTGGATGAACTCTCCGAATTTAAGAAGCATGTGTTAGAAGTTCTCCGGCAGCCGTTGGAGGATCTTCAGGTCACTATTTCAAGAGCCGCGTTGACCCTGACGTACCCATCAAGTTTTATGCTTATCGCAGCAATGAACCCGTGTCCATGTGGGTACTTTTCCGACCCCAAGCATGAGTGCAGATGTACATATTCCCAAATTCACCGATACCGATCAAAAATATCCGGTCCGTTGATGGACCGGATCGATATTCACGTGGAGGTTCCGGCAGTTCCCTATAAGGACCTCATCGAAGAATTCAATGCAGAATCGTCGGAGGTTATCGGGGCACGTGTTGCCGCCGCGAGAGCGCGGCAGTTCGAACGATTTAAAAGAACAAAAATTTACTGCAATGCGCAGATGATCAACCGGCATATTAAAAAACACTGCCGGATTGACGAGGCCTCCTGCGATCTTCTTGAAAGCGCCATTGACAAACTCGGTTTGTCGGCCCGGGCATATAACCGCATCCTTAAAATTGCCCGCACCATTGCCGATCTCGACGATGCATCCGACATCAGCGTGAACCACATTGCCGAAGCGGTTCAATATCGGAGCTTGGATCGTGGAAAACGTCTTTATTGAATCCTTTCGGCAAAAAATCCAAGATCAGATTTCTCCGTCTTTATATTATGGTGTATGATTTTATAGCCGTTTCGAAAGTTTCACTGAAGAAGCTTGCGTCTTTGAAGGATGAACACATCGTGAGTTTCATCGTTTGTTCAAATCAATTGAAGGAAATTTCATTCAGTTAATAAGCATTTATTTCAAAAACTTGTCTTTATTTCTCTCTAATTCCTTTTAATCTCCGTATGAAAATCCCTTCACATACCCAACTTGTATTTGTAATGACCGAATTTGATTTATATATAAAACAGATGGTTATATCTGATCAATATGCTTGGCACAGCCATTGCACATAAAAAAACCAGACGGATTCATCATCCCAGCGCAAATGAAATAACACGGGGTTTCAGTGAGTTCGTAAGATAAGGTCGTTTTAAAGCGCTAGACTGTTATTTCGAATGCTTCCGGATAAGACGGGACAAAAATAAAAGGAGGATGTAATGAAAAAAACAATTTGTCTGGTAGTGTGTGCACTGTTTGTGGTCGTTACGATGTCAGGGGTTGCCTTTTCAGCCGATAAGGCCGCACCCGTTGCTGAAAAGGGTGCAGCAATGCAGGATCAGGAAATGATGATTACCGGGACCATCAATAATGCCAATCAGATCGTGGACAAAGACGGCCAAATTTTCGATGTGGCTGACACCTTAGAAGGCAAGGAACTATTGACTCATGTCGGTATGAAAGTTCAGGTAAAGGGAACCGTACTGGAAAGTGAGGGAAAGAAACAGATTTCCGTTTCGGCCTATAAAATCATGAAAAAATAATCTGTCATCCTTTGGCAAGGACAAGTAAAAAAGCAGGGGGGAAAAATTCCCCCCTGCTTTTTTTATATTGCTGAAAATAAAGGGTGTAAAACTTGAATGCTTCACATTAAAAGATTGCGAAATGTCATGGGATCATCCTGATACATTTTTATCGACTTTTTGTAACCCAGTTGCTCTACAATTTTTATTCCTTTTCTCAAGTGGCGGTATTTTTTAAACTCGATTTTGGTTTTAATATCCGATTCGACCAAGGAATCGGGTAGATCAGGAATATATTTTTCAACGGTTGATGGCAGTAAGGCGTATACCAGCCCTCCGACAATCGCTTCTTCCACACTAATCCAATCTTCAACGATGGCCTCTACTTCCTTTAAGGTTTTAACCGCACTATTTTCGATTCTATCTTGGATCGATCGTTCAGTATATTGTCTTAAGATGATATGGAGTGTTTCTTCAACAGGAGTTATTAACGCTGTATATGGATTTTTTGCACTGTTCTGCCAGATGGTAAAATGATCCCTCGTAAACTCAAAAGATCCGTTTTCGTTCAGAGATATATAACTGGAATAAGAACCGACTTCACCCAGAAAAATCTTACCCGTCAGCTCAATAGCGATTTCTTTTTGATCTTTGTTTGAAAATACATAGGTAGCGACATATTCTTTGCCTAAATTGTGTACAATAAAAGCATCGATGCCTTTTGTTGCCGAGTTTTCAGGCTTGGAAGCGCCCAATGTATGAATTGTGATATAGGGATTATTAGATTCTGTAAGTCTCAAAATGTCTTTGACCACGTCATTACAATACCTTTCAAATATAGCCGTATATTCTTCTCTTGTCTCCGGGACATACATGAGCCGGTGTGAAATATTTTTCAGACGCCATTGAATCGGTTGGTCATCAAGATCTGCCTGAATCTTTTTGATCAGGTCAGGGTGTTGATTGAAAAATTCAATACTTTCTTTATGTAAATCTTGATCAAAAGATTTTTCAAAGTCGTTTAATGCGAAAAAGGGACCTTGTTTGTCTTCAAGTTTAATCAGATCTATCAAGATGGAATAATTTTTCGATGAATCAGATGCAAAAATTGCATCGGCCATACAGACGACAAATAAGACGGGGAAAATGATAAGTGTGTAATATATTGTTTTTGAATGCATTTTTCACTGGATATTTAATATAAAATAATAATAATGAGGTCTATCCAGAAATGGTAGATTTTGGCTTAAGAAAAGGACGAAAACACCGTATTGTGTCGAAATATGCCATTTCTGGATGGACACTAACTAAAGCCCTATAAGTTATATCGGCATTAAGGATAATTTCTGAACATAAATATGCATGACTAAAATGTTGGTCTATGATAAGTAGTAATACCACATTGTGGATGTGTCAAACGTTAAGGGCTTTAGATTATCTGAGGGGTCGGGGTGTTTTTATTTGTTAAATCGCTTCATGGATAATGCTTTTGTTCAAACCGCGCAATCCCGCCGGAGGCTGATATATAGGTGTTTACAAAAAAACTCGACCCCTGAGATAATTAAGGTGGTGTTGTATTCAACTGCTTGGGAACGAGAAGGGGATGGTGTTTGGGTTGGTACGAATGCAGGATTGTCTCACAATCAACCTATTTTTCTCTAAAATCGGCGATTTTAATATTATATTTTTTTATAAGTTCATAAACATCCGCACGATATTTTCCGGCCAGCTTAGCTGCCTGGCTGACATTGCCTTTGGTCAGTTCAAAGAGCTGAATGAGGTAATTTCTTTCAAAATTTTCTTTAGCATCTTTAAATGATTTTAAACTTTCAGGATGAACATTCTGGGTTTGAAGGATAAGGTCTCCTGTAATGATATTGCTTTTCACCATGGCCATGGCACATTCAATTGTATTTTCGAGTTCTCTGATATTGCCCGGCCAAGGATAAGAGATCAGTTTCTGCATGGCATCTGTTGAAAACGCGTTTACTTTTTTCCCCATTTTATCGGAATATTTTTTTAAGAAATGCCTGGAAAGAATCGGGATATCCTCTTTTCTCTCATTAAGTGTGGGTAGTTTTATTGGAATAACATGAATGCGATAATAAAGATCCTCTCTGAATAGGCCGTTTTTGACCTCTTGTTCGAGATTTTTGTTGGATGCGGCGATGATTCTTGCAGTCATTTTTATAATCTGTCTTCCCCCTACAGGATAAAATTCCTTTTCCTCTAAAACTCTCAAGACTTTGACCTGCATGGAAAGCGGCATTTCAGATATTTCGTCTAAAAAGAAGGTGCCAAAGGAGGCCTCGGCAATAAGGCCTTTTTTATTCTTGTCGGCGCCGGTAAACGCACCTTTCTCATATCCGAAAAGTTCGCTTTCCATAAGATTTTCCGGTATGGCCGCACAATTTAGAGCAATAAATGGATGATCCTTTCTGTCGCTTGCAATATGCAGGGTTTTTGCGATTAACTCCTTTCCGGTGCCGCTTTTTCCCTCAATATATACATTGGAATCCGTTGCAGCAGCCAGTGTGACCTGTTCGAAAACTTTTTTCATCTTTTCACTTCTGCCGATGATATTATCAAACCCGTATCTTTCTTTGACCAATCGCTGCAATTGTTTCACTTCTTTTGACAGCTTACTTGTTTCCAGACAGTTGTTTATCTGCATTAGCAGTTCATGACCATCAAACGGCTTGGTTAGGTAGCTGTGTGCGCCTTTCTTCATGGCATCAACGGCACTGTCAATCGTTCCATACGCAGTGAGAATGATCACGGGGAGATCGGGAATGATATGGCGGATATTTTGCATCAGCCGGATACCGTCTTGATCGTCGAGTTTCAGATCGATCATTGCCAGATCAAACGATTCTTGTTCGGCCAGTTCCAGGGCCTTTTCCGAACCGGTGGTCTTTGTAACGTGGTATCCTCCGGATTCAAGTCGCATCTGGATGACCTGAAGAATATTCCGATCATCATCAACAACGAGTATTTTTCCTTTATGGTCGTTCATCATCTTTCTGCTCAATTACAGGGAGGGCCTCTCTTTTCTTTTTTTCAATACCCAAATCAATTTCTTTTAAACGTTTTATCTGATTTTGTAAATTTATTATCTGTTTTTTATCTGTTTTCAGTTCATTTTTCAAAAAATCGATTCGTTTGTTTTTTTTATCAACCTTTTTTGCATAGTCCATGTTTTGGTTTAAAAGCCAAATCCATATGTTTGCTTTTTCTTTAAAAACGGATTCAGGATATTCATTGACGAGTTTTTTGAAAAAATGAATCGATATTTCATAATTTACATATGTGTATTCCGGATTGGCATATATCAGACCCATCATATAAAGAGCATGTTCGCCGTATTTTTGAGGAAAACGGTTTAACATTTCTTGACTTTTTTTAAGGGATGTCAAGAAATCGCCACTGGAAAAAGATAATTTTGCCTGTAATAAAAGCTGGTTCGCTTCACTATACTGATGGTACGAAAACGGTTCGTCATTATATAGGTTATAATAAGGGACGCATCCGGTTCCGGCTATCAACAGGCTCATCCAGCAGGCAATGTAAAGAAAAAAGTGCTTCCTTTGCCGGGAGTACTTTCTACCCATATCTTTCCTCCGTGTACCGTAATTATATGTTTTGCAATGGAAAGACCGAGACCCGTACCTCTGACTGTTTCTTTCCCGCCCTCTATCCGTTTGAATTTGTCAAATATTTTATTAAGATTTTTTTCGTGAATTCCACAACCTGTATCCGAAATCGATACTTCGATTACCATATCATCGTGATTTTTTAAAGAGGTACTCACTGTAACCGCTCCTTTAGCATCCGTATATTTTAAAGCATTTGCGACTAAATTTTCAAGCAATTGGCTGATCCTTTCGGAATCCATCAAGATTTCTGGGAGTTGGGGCGGTGGCGTTAATTCGAGTGTAATATTTTTCCGCTGAGCGATGGGCGCCAGTTTCAAAATAGACTTGCGTATGAGGTGGACCAGATCGGTGCGATTGAAATGGTACTCCATCATTTTGGCTTCCATACGGGAAAGATCCAGGATTCTATTGACCGATACAATAAGTCGTTCGCACTCATCGCTGACAATGGTTAAGAGTTCATCTCGACTTTCGGGCTTGTCGGCAAAAATATCATCAATCAACAATCTTGAGGCTTCCCTTATAGCGGTTAGCGGCGTACGAAGTTCATGGGACACGTGACTGATGAAATCTTCCTTCATTTCAGCCAGTTCCTTCAGTCTGTCACACATTATGTTGAAATCGTAAGCTAAATCTTTTATTTCAGGAGGTGAGGCGATATCGAGAATTTTTTCGAATTTGCCTTTTGCAATATCTTTTGTCTTTTTCTGTAACAACAATATTGAGCGATTGATGCTTCGGGTATTAAAAAAAGAAATCAGCATACCGAAAAAAATGGAAAGTCCGGCAGCAATGAATGTGGTTTTAAAAACATTGTTACTGATTTCGCTGGAAATTTTTATCTTTTCGTCTCTATCGGATTTTGCCGCCCAGATGATATATTTGAAATTGGTATTGATTTCCTCAACAATTTTTTCTTTTTGAATCTGATATTCTTTATATGGATACGCCTGGCCTTTTTTAATGCTTTCGATTTCCTGGGTGAACATGGAAAAATATTCATTACAAAGCTGATTTATTTTGGAAAATCTTTCTTTTTTCCCAGAACCGGCAATATGAAAAATTTTGATTTTCTTTTTTCCACGACCATTTATCAGCAGTCCCAGTTGCTCGATGTCTTTATTAAAGTCCTCTCTGATCTTAAGAAAATGTTGATAAAAGTCATTGTCTTTGGAAATGAGGTATTTTTTTTCAAATCTGACCATTGAAAACATATTGTTCGAAAGGCGTTCGGTCAGACGAACCGTCTGACCATCAACGGATGAAGCCGCCCGCGTGAGGCGGGTTAATTGGTTGAGTTTAATGGTTACAAAGACGACCAGAAACAATACGAGCATCATTATGGCAAGATATCCGAAAGTCAGTCGTTTGAAGATCGTAAATTTCATGATGATATAAAAATCGGCAAGCTTTCTGAAGAATAGGAAAAAAACCTCAATCAAATGCGCGGTAAGCTCTTTAGATGGTATTTTGTTGACCAGGATGGCCTGCTAATCTTGGATTAATGGATAAAACCCCTCCTTTTTTGAAATACGTGTATATAAGAAATGCGGTTTATATGTCAAACAAAACATTGAATTAAGACATTCTGATCGGCACAAAGAAATGCTGCACAACACCCCGCACTACAAGGTTTTGCAGTTTGACAATGTGTTGATGATTCATGTATATTTGTGCCAAACTACGTTTACTCTTAATTGATCATCATCAAATTTGCTAACTTAGGGTCAAGTTAGGGGCTTCGCCCCAATTGGAATGATGGAATATTGGAATAATGGGTTCTGGGATAATGCAATTTTGGGGTTAATGGTAAAATTTGTATTGAGGATAAAATTAAAAATGGATAAGATCCTTTTAAAAACCAACCTTCCATTATTCCACCATTCCATTATTCCATATCTAAGGCAAGCGTTCAAGACTCAAAAAATGTTCTATATTTTCATTAAGTTGTAGAAATTCCGAGACGTTTAATTATTTTCCAGGATTTGCCATGAAACCAATTGTTGCCATAGTGGGTCGTCCCAATGTGGGTAAATCTACCTTTTTTAATCGTGTAACCGGAACAAGGAAGGCCCTTGTTGACAACTTTCCTGGTGTTACAAGGGATCGCCATTACAGTGATGCTGTCTGGAATGGGGTTGATTTTACACTGGTCGATACCGGCGGATTTCCGGATGATGATGAGGACGACTTTGCCCATAAAATACGTTCACAAATCCTTCAGGCCATTGAAGATGCGGATGTTATTATTCTTTTGCTGGATGGCAAGAGTGGAATTTCTCCTTTTGACGAAGATGTCGTCAGGATCCTTCGCCCCCTATCGCAACCGGTCTTTTTTGCCGTCAATAAAATCGACGGGGCTGAACAAGAGAGCAGACTTTATGATTTCTATAGCCTTGGGATAGAGAAATTATATCCTATTTCTGCTGAACACCGTTATGGAATTTCGGATTTTTTGGATGACCTGACCGAGATTCTACCGAAAACAGTTACCGAAGAAGGCGGTGACGTCGTTCGGTTGGCGGTGGTGGGGAAGCCGAATGTTGGGAAATCATCTTTGATCAACCGGCTCTTAGGGCAAAAGCGTCTGCTTGTCAGCGATACGCCGGGGACGACACGTGATGCCATTGATTCTTTGTGTAATATTAATGAAAAATCATACCTTCTTATTGATACCGCAGGCATTCGCCGTAAGGCACGGGTGTCAAAAAAGCTTGAAAAATTTTCAATTATCAAAGCATTAAGAAGCCTTGAGCGGTGTGATGTTGCCCTTATTGTCATTGATGCCCATCAAGGGATAACAGAACAGGATATTAATATTGCAGGGTATGCCTTTGACCGTGGATGTGGTTGTATTTTTTTATTAAACAAGTGGGATCTCGTTGAAAAAGACACCAAAACGGCAAAAAAATATTATGACCGGCTAAGAATAGAAGCCAAATTTTTAAGCTTTGCACCGATGATAACCATTTCAGCATTAACAGGCCAAAGGGTCTTTAAACTATTTGATCTTGTTGAAGACGTATTTAAACAATACACATTACGTGTGGGGACCGGACAGCTCAACAGGATATTCGAGCAGGCAATTGTGCAGAACGAACCATCACTTTACAGAGGGAGACGCCTTAAATTTTATTATGCGACTCAGATATCAACCCGGCCACCAACATTTGTTTGTTTTGTAAACTATCCGGATGGCGTCCATTTTTCCTACAAACGATACCTTATGAATCAGATCAGGGTTGCGGCGGAACTTGACAAGACACCGATCCGAATCATTTTTCGCAAACGCACCGGCAAGGAAAGAGGCGTTCGTTTGAAAAAGCGGACTTAGGGCCAATCTTAGTGCTCTAATTCATAAATACGATGACGAATTTTTTCTAGACACTATCCCGTATAAGCTGAAGTCCAAAAGTTTGAAGTTTTGCATACATAGAAAAAATCAAGTTATAAACACATAACCGTATTTACGAATACCTGTACTTAGGGTGCCCTCAGAAGGGCCGTGAAAAAGGATTGACAATGGATCTGTTTGAATACCGCGCCCAAAAGGATGGCCATGTCTCACGACCTCTAGCGGACAGAATTCGTCCCATGAATCTGGACGAGTTCATCGGGCAACGGCATGCTGTTGGAGAGGGAACATTGATACGGCATGCCATTTTGAATGACCGGATTTTTTCCATGATCTTATGGGGTCCGCCGGGATGCGGAAAAACAACGCTTGCCAGAATTTTTGCAAGCCATACGCGTCGTCATTTTGTCCATTTTTCTGCGGTTCTGTCAGGCGTTAAGGAGATCCGGTCGGTTATTGAGGATGCAAAAAACCAACAAAAACTTTTTAGAAAAAAAACCGTTCTTTTTGTGGACGAGATTCATAGATTCAACAAAGCACAGCAGGATGCATTTCTTCATCATGTGGAGAGCGGACTCATCACTCTAATTGGTGCGACCACCGAAAATCCCTCATTTGAAGTGATTCCGCCCCTCTTGTCCAGATGTCGTGTCATAACGCTCAATTCGCTTTCTGACGAAGATATTGTCGCCATTATGCGCAACGCCCTTAAAGACAGGGAGAGGGGCCTTGGGGACATGAATCTGATTTTCGATAAGGATGCACTTTCTCATCTGGTCCGAATGTCAGACGGCGATGCCCGGACAGCACTCAACAGCCTTGAAACATCGGCATCTCTGATCGCAATGCACCGTGGGGATCCATCAAAGGAAAAGCCCATAACTATAACGCTTCAAGATGTCGAACGTGCCATGGAACGAAAGGCGCTTTTGTATGATAAAACCGGTGATGAACACTATAATCTTATCTCCGCATTTCATAAGAGTTTAAGGGGGAGCGATCCGGATGCTGCAGCCTATTGGCTCGGTCGGATGCTGTCAGCCGGAGAAGATCCTTTATACGTCGCAAGAAGAATGGTCAGGTTTGCGTCCGAGGATATCGGGAATGCCGATCCTCATGCCCTCGGGGTGGCATTGAGTGCCATGGAGGCCTTTCGTTTTCTCGGCCAACCGGAAGGAGAGCTGGCGCTTGTTCAGGCGGCCGTCTATCTGGCTACAGCCCCGAAAAGCAACAGCATATACACCGCTTACGGAGCGGTTAAAGCGGTTATAGATAAATATGGGGCGTTGCCGGCTCCGCTCCATATCCGCAATGCGCCGACTGCGCTGATGAGAGGGATCGGCTATGGCAAAGATTACAAATATGCCCATGATTATAAAGATGCCTATACGCCTCAGGACTATTTACCGGAAAAACTTGACGGCCGGTATTTTTATAAACCAACAGACAGGGGTTATGAAAACCGTATAAAACAGTGGTTGGAAAAGTGGCGCAGTCTGAAACAAAAGGAAAAAAACGCCAAAAATGGTCAGAAGTAAGCGGTATCCCTTTTCAATTTCATCTCCCGTTTTAAAAAATGTCTCACGCCAGAGTCCCAGACGGCTTCATCCACGGATTCCCTTTAAGCAAGTCCATGCATCGGAAAATGACTTGACACCGATATAAAATAAAAATACAAAGCAGCTAAATTTTTGAAGTGCTTATCAAATTTTAACTGATTGTTAGCTATTGGAATTGCGGGAGTGGAACAGATTAAAGGGCTCGTCATCATTGTCGGAAACTACGGAAGCGGGAAGACCGAAGTTTCCATAAACCTTGCCGTGAATCAAAAGCGTGCGGGTGTAGATGTCAAGATCGCAGATCTTGATCTGGTTAATCCTTACTTTAGAACTCGAGAGGCAAGGAGACCCCTTTCTAAACTGGGGATTGAAGTGGTTGTACCCGAGGAAAAGTACCTTCAGGCCGATCTGCCCATCTTGAGCCCGGTTATTTCAGGGTTAATCCGTCAACCGAGCGAATTGACACTGATTGACGCCGGAGGCAATGATGTGGGAGCAACCGTCCTCGCAGCACTGGCCGATTCTTTCCGCAATAAACGAGTTCATATGTTGCAGGTGGTGAATCCTTTTCGGCCGTTCACTGATACCATTGAAAGCTGCTTGAAAATGCGTGGTGAGATTGAAAGGGCTTCGAAAATGACCATCAATGGAATCATCGGCAATGCAAACCTGATGGATGAAACTTCGGTAGATGATATATACAACGGATATGATTTTGTTAAAGCGTTGTCTGACGAAAGCCGGCTGCCGCTAAAGTTTATCACTGCCTCGGTAGAAATGCTGCCTGAGATAGATATGGGACGTTTTTCCTGTCCGGTGCTCCCCATAGAAAGACAGCTCGTTCCACCATGGAAAAAAGCCGTAGAACTAAAAAAGTAAGTTGTTTGTCGTTAAGCTTATAAATCATAAAGAGGTTAGAAAACATGCCATATAAACATACTATCGACAATAATCGATGCAAAGGATGCGGGCTATGTGTGGCCGTTTGCCCGAAGAATGTTCTGGAACTGTCCGATGAAGTGAATTCTATGGGCTATTTCCCTGCGTATCAAGCACGTTCCGGAGACTGTATTTTTTGTACGACCTGCTGTATCATGTGTCCTGATGTGGCCATAACCATAACCAAAGTCGTTGAAGAAGCACAAGCGGCGGAAGAATAGCTGGAGGGAAAATATGGGTAAAATATTAATGAAAGGGAATGAAGCAATTGGTGAGGCCGCAATCCGAGCCGGGTGTCTCAATTATTTTGCTTATCCAATTACCCCTCAATCTGAAGTCGCTGAATACCTTTCTCGCCGGATGCCGGAAGTAGGGGGTGTATTTTTGCAAGGCGAAAGTGAAGTTGCCGTGGGGTATATGCTTTTCGGAGCCGCCGGGTGTGGTGCCCGGGCTTTTACCACGTCATCGAGTCCGGGGATAAGCCTGATGAGCGAAGCCATCAGTTATATTTCATCTGCCGAGCTTCCGGTCGTTTTTGTCAATATTGTCCGCGGCGGACCGGGATTGGGGGGAATATTGCCGTCCCAGGCGGATTATTTTCAGGCCACAAAGGGTGGCGGACATGGTGATTACAGATTGCTTGTCATGGCGCCGGCAAGTGTTCAGGAGGCCGTTGACATGGTGATGATGGCATTTCCACTGGCGGAAAAGTATCGAAACCCGGTGATGATTTTAGGAGACGGATTGATCGGTCAGATGATGGAGCCGGTTGAATTTTTAGATCACCTTAAATCCGAACCGAGCAATAAGGATGACTGGGCAACAAATGGAATGGACACCCGTAAGAGCAAAGAACGCAATCTGGTTAAATCCCTCTTTTTAGATGCTCAGCAACTGGAGGAACATAATTTGGTCTTAAAGGCCAAATACGACCGCATGAAGCAAGAAGAGGTTCGATATGAACCGTATAACATCGATTCGGATTACCGCGCACTAATTGTGAGCTACGGCACCATGAGCCGGGTGTGCAAAACCGCCATTGACAATATGAAGGCCGAAGGTCTTGAGGTGGCCATGATAAGACCCCAGACCCTTTTTCCATTTCCTATACATCCGATAAGGGAAGCAGCGTCAAAAGAGGTCTGCGAGGCCGTTGTCAGTTTTGAGTTAAGCATGGGGCAAATGGTTGAAGACGTAGAGCGGAGCGTTCAGGGGAAACGTCCGGTTTACTGGCATGGAAAAGCCGGCGGAGAAATACCCACACCCGAAGAAGTTATTGATGCGGTTAAATCTTTTATTAAAACGCGATGAACTCAAAAATACAGTATATCATATAAGGAGTAGATATAATGGCAAAAACATACAAGAAACCTGAGGCTCTTTCTGACCAGGTTACCCATTACTGCCCGGGTTGTACCCATGGTGTTATTCACCGATTGGTGGCTGAAGTTATCGACGAGCTGGGGATTCGGGGCAGGACCGTCGGCATTGCACCTGTTGGGTGTGCTGTTTTGGCCTATAATTATTTCACGTTCGACTTTCAAGAGGCAGCCCACGGTCGGGCGCCGGCCATGGCGACCGGTATTAAACGGGTTCGCCCCGACCTTATTGTTTTTACCTATCAGGGTGACGGCGATCTGGCAAGTATCGGAATGGGAGAAATCATACATGCGGCCAACCGGGGAGAAAAGTTTACCGCGATATTTGTAAACAATACGGTTTACGGAATGACCGGCGGGCAGATGGCACCCACCACGTTGCAGGGACAGCGAACCACAACCTCCCCTGCAGGACGCAATGTCGAGGATGTCGGTATGCCCATCAAAGTTGCCGAATTGATTTCCGGTCTTCAGACACCTGCATATATCACAAGGCAAACGGTGTTGAAGCCAAAGTATATTGTCAGGGCCAAGAAATCGATTAAACAGGCGTTCCAGTATCAAATGGAAGGCCGGTGTTTCAGTTTGTTGGAATTTGTCAGCACCTGTCCGACCAACTGGGGGATGACGCCGGTGGAGTCGATTCAGTGGGCCGAAGAAAATATGCTCCCCTATTACCAACTGGGCGAATTTAAAACACCCGATTAAATTGAGGAGGACTGAATGCAAAACGAAGTGATGTTTGCCGGCTTTGGTGGACAGGGCATTCTTTTGATAGGGAATATCCTTGCACATACTGCCATGGAAGAAGGTTTTGAGGTCGCCTGGGTTCCGTCATATGGTCCGGAGATGCGGGGTGGGACCGCCTATTGCCTGGTGGTCATCAGTGACCGGCCCATTGGTTCGCCGATTGTCAGGAACCCCATGCATCTTATTGCCATGAATCGTCCTTCTTTGGAAAAATTTGCGCCGGTGATAAAGCCAAACGGTGTTGTGGTGATTAACAGTTCATTAATTCCCGTATCTTCGGGCCGTGATGATGTTGATGAATTGTTGGTGCCGGCAAATGATATTGCAAAAGACTTAGGGAGTGTGAAGGTTGCCAATATCGTGGCGCTTGGCGCTTTCGTTGCCCGCAGCAAAATTGTCGATTTTGAACGGATACGAAAGTGTGTGCAAGAGCAGTTTGCTTCAAAAGAAAAGCTTATTCCCATCAATATGGCAGCGCTTGATGCGGGCAAAAAGGCCGCTATGTCGAAGTAAGGCACAAACCATGAAACTATCTGTCCCAGATTATATCTTATCGATAAAACCGTATACACCAGGGAAACCTCTCGAAGAACTCGAAAGAGAATATGGTATTGATGATTCCATAAAGCTCGCCTCTAATGAAAATCCTATAGGCCCGTCTCCTCTGGCGGTTGCAGCCATTAAAGAATCCACTAAAAAATTGAATCGCTATCCGGATGGTAGCGGACATGATCTTATCCGAAAAATTTCGAATCATATCGGGTTTTCACCACAACACATCGTTTTGGGCAATGGCTCGGACGAAATTATCGGTATGCTTGCCTTTGCCATGTTGCAGCCGGGTGACGAGGTCATATTGCCCGTTCCTTCTTTTCTCATGTATGAAATAATGGTCCGTGGCGCCGGCGCAACACCGGTATTTGCGCCTTTGACATCGTTGTCAATCGATTTGGAAGAAATAAAGAAAAAGATGACTTCAAAAACGCGGATGATTTTTCTGTGTAATCCCAACAATCCCACAGGGACGGTTATTTCTAAAAAAGATTTTGAGAATTTTATACAAGAGATGCCGTCCGGGGTGATTGTTGTGGTAGATGAGGCGTATATTGAGTTTGTGCGTGATCAAAATTGTGTCAAAAGTCTTGAATATTTGGATAACATAACGCCGTTGGTTACGCTTCGGACCTTTTCCAAAGCGTATGGTCTGGCCGGACTTCGTATCGGTTATGGCGTTATGCCGCTGGAGATTGCAGATATTTTAAACAGAATAAGACTCCCTTTCAACACCAATTCATTGGCTCAGGCCGGCGCTGGTGCAGCGCTTGAGGACAAAATTTTCCTTGAAAAAGTTATTTCTTTGGTCCATGAAGGTCTTGATTTTCTATATAATGCTCTAGACAGTTTGGGGATAAACTATTTTCCTACACAGACCAATTTTTTTCTGATCGATGTTCGTAAAGACGCTGATGAAATTTACGAAGATATGCTCCGGCAAGGGGTTATTGTCAGATCCATGAAATCGTATGGTTATCCCAATTATATTCGAATCAATGTCGGACTTCATGAAGAGAATGTCCGGTTTTTAAAAGCGCTTGAGAAAAGTCTGGCGTGAAAAAAAATCTTGCCTTCAGATTGTTGAGGGGTCGGAGAGTTTTTATAACTCGTCGCTCCATGGATAATCTTTTTTTAAAAACGCGTGATCACGCCAGTCGAAGATGCCGCTGGCGGTGAGGCGGACAAGACTCGCGGCAAGGGCTCGTGAGGAAAGAACAGGAACCCATCTTTAGAAAATCAATGGGTTGCTGTACCATCCGCAATTTCATTTAATGATGTGATGTCGGCATGCGCCTGTTATTTCTAACGATCCCCAAGCCACTCAAACAGCACCCGTTTTAAAAAAAATATTATCCATTCCGCTCTTCTCTCTCTCCGAGCTATAGGCTCTATCCTCAGGCCAGTAAGCCCTACGAGCTGGAAGCGGAGCCGGATATAAACCCTATGAGATGGAAACGGGGCGTAAGCCAATATTCAAGAAATTAGAAGAAAAACACCCCGGCTTCTCAGATATTTGGGTGGCTAAAGACTTAGACTCGCGCCTCAGTGAGCATCAAAAAAGGAGACAATTCTTTGAAACGACTGCTGATTACTATAGACGGCCCTTCGGGAGCAGGTAAAACAACGGTTAGCCGGATACTGGCCGATCGTCTCGGGTACAGATATATTGACACAGGTGCTCTTTACAGAGGCGTCGCCCTGGCAGCCATATCATCAGGTCTAAATCCGGATGACGATAACGGCCTCGAAAAGCTGTGCAATACTCTGAAAATAAGTTTTGTGTTGGATAAAAAGGGATTGCGGCTCATGTTAAATGATTCGGATATTACCGATCAAATCAGGACCCCTGAAATAACAATGTTTGCTTCGGCTGTTTCTGCAAGGCCGGTGGTGAGGAGGTTCCTTTTGAACTTGCAAAGGGATTTGGGAAAGGAGAAGGGGGTTGTATTTGAAGGGCGTGATATGGGAACCGTGGTATTCCCCGGTGCTGATGTGAAGTTTTTTCTGGATGCATCTCCAAAAATCAGGGCTAAAAGGCGATACAAAGAATTAAAATCAATAAACCCTCAACCATTAGAAGCGGTTGAAAGGGACATGGACCGTAGAGATAAAAATGACAGCACCAGAGATTTAGCGCCATTAAAGCCTGCAGAAGATGCGATCCGAATAGATTCAACCAATCTTTCTATTAAAATTGTTGTTGAGCGCATGGCGACCATCATCGGAACTCTAGCTTAGTGCTTTGATACGAAAATATGGTAACTTTCTTTTATGGATATAGAAGCCATCTCAAAATAAAGATTTTGGTTCAAGATCCCCCGCTAAAACCCAGCGGGATAAAAAGGCGGGGCCGAGTTTTAACTCGCCCCGTCTGTTGGATGGGATCTTCGACAAGCATACTCAAGTATGTCGAGGACTTAAAACGAGGCGCCAACGCCGAGGTTGGGCCAAAAGATTATTTTGAGATAGCTTCTAATAAAAATATCTGCTTAACCGGCAACAAGTTCTAAGCGGCCAATTTCTTTTCGAATCTCATCAATTCTTTCGTCATTCCAAGCTTAAGCGAATTGATCGAGTTTGAATAATTTATTTAAAATAATCATTGTTTTTTGGAAATGAGTCTGATAGCAGAAGGGTTTATGCTATATCATACAGGTTATAGCAAAATAAACTGGCTTAGGGGGTATTGTATTTAATGGAAAATTTTGAAACAAACGATTCAAACAAAGTTTTAACGAATGACACATCCAGTGAGCAGTCAGATGCGGAGGGTATTAAGGAACAAGACGTATTGAAAACAGATTCATCTGAAGAAGAAACACCATCTGATGATATTCAAGACCCGGTTAATGTTTCGGCAGATGCTCAGGAAACAACGATAGACGCTAAAGAAGATCAAGAAACAACCGGTGCTTTGGAAGAAGTTACGGAAGTAATCGGCGACTCGGAAGAAAGTCCTGTAACGCTCGAAGGTTCTAAAACAGCAGATAAGCCCAGTGAAAACATGGCCGACATGATGGATATGTACGAGGAGAGCTTTAAGCGATTTGCTGAAGGTGAAGTTGTTACCGGAAGAATAATTTCCGTAGATAAGGATTATGTCCTTGTTGATATTGGGTACAAATCAGAAGGGCAAATAAGAATTCAAGAATTTCAAGGTGAAGACGGAAACTTAGTTGCCAATGAGGGAGATTCGGTTGATGTAATGGTGGAATGGTGGGATGATGAAGAAGAGCGCGTCGTCCTTTCCAAAGAAAAGGCCGCTAAAGTAAAAGTATGGGAAGCGATTAAGAAATCTTTCGATGAAGATCAAACTGTGGAAGGCGTTATTGTCAATCGCGTCAAGGGAGGATTTTCCGTAGACATTGGTGTTCAGGCATTTCTGCCCGGTTCGCAGGCGGATTTACGTCCCATTCGCAACCTTGATGAAATGGTTGGGAAGACATTTACTTTCAAGATTCTAAAATATAATCGAAAACGGAGTAATATCGTTTTATCCAGGCGAGTCATTCTTGAAGAAGAACGCGATTCCAAGCGAACAGCAACACTGGAAAGCATTGAAGATGGAAATATTGTTGACGGCATTGTAAAGAATATAACCGAATATGGTGTATTTGTCGACCTTGGCGGTGTAGATGGTCTTCTTCATATTACGGACATTTCATGGGGACGGGTTAAACATCCATCGGAGCTTTTTTCAGTCGGTGACAAAATAACCGTGAAAATTTTAAGCTTTGATATTGAACGGGAGAGAGTTTCCCTGGGAATGAAGCAACTTACCGAGGACCCCTGGCTGGCAGCCACAGAAAAATATCCCATAGGTTCCCGTGTTAATGGAAAGGTCGTCAGTCTAACAGATTATGGTTCATTTGTTGAGCTGGAGGAAGGAATAGAAGGGCTGATTCACGTTTCTGAAATGTCGTGGACCCGAAAGATTCGCCATCCCTCTAAGGTTGTTTCCGTGGGCGATGTGGTTGATACTATCGTGCTGGATATCAAGCCTGAAAGCAGACGGATTTCTTTGGGCATGAAGCAGGTTGTTCCCAATCCTTGGGATGTTATTAGTGAAAAGTATCCGGTCGGAACCACCATTGAAGGCAAAATAAAGAACATCACCGACTTCGGCCTTTTCATCGGTATTGGTGAAGGGATTGACGGGCTTGTACATATTTCCGATATCTCCTGGATAAAGCGGATAAAACATCCATCGGAGTTATATAAAAAAGGCGATGTGGTTCAGGCTATCGTATTGGATATTGAAAAGGAGAATGAAAGATTTTCACTGGGGATCAAGCAATTAGAGGAAGACCCTTGGAAAACGGTTGCTGAACGGTATGAAGTTGGAAAAGAGATTACAGGCACAGTGACCAATCTGACCGACTTCGGCGTTTTTGTTGAAATCGAGGAAGGAATAGAAGGGCTTGTTCATGTATCTGAAATTAGCAAAGAAAAGATAAAGACCCCCATCGGCAAATTCAGTATCGGCGATGTTATTACAGCCAAAGTTATGAATATCAACAGCCAGGAAAGGCGAATCGGCCTTTCAATCAAGCGACTGGAAATCGAAAGCGAGCAGAGCTTTTTAAGCGAATATGTCAATAACGCCAGGCCAACGACGTCAACTTTTGGGGAAATTTTGCGGGAAAACCTTCAAGAAAAGTTAAATGGGGAATAAATAGAGCATCCAGTCCTCAAAGAGCGTCGTTAATTTTTACCTAAACTGAGCGTTTCAAATTTTTGAAATGGTTAATTTGATAATACTTTTTAGGTATTTGCCATTCTGAATTTCAAGAATTTGAAACCCTACGGGATTTCCAATTTTTATCCGCTTCAGGAGGATCACCGCACCTACTGCCTCAGATGCCGTTCCGCATAGGCGACCATAGCGAAACGACATCTTCTTTATATCTGCGGCAAACTTGAAAATCACTCAATTTAGGTTTTAGTTGGGCACACTTTTTTAATATCAAACAATTTCAAATGACAAATACAGCATTATGTTTTCACGCAGGCATCCATATCTTTTTTTCATTCTGATCTTTTCTTCAGTTGTTGCTACAGCAATGATATTAATGGCGCTTCTTGTTACGCTAAGTACAAGAGATACTGAGTTTGAATTTGGAGAAAAAGTAGGCGTCATAGAGATAAACGGTATTATTGCAGAGTCCAAAAACGTCCTTAATTACCTCAAACGTTTCCGTGAGGACAATTCGATAAAAGCGATCGTCATTCGAGTCGATTCACCCGGGGGCGCTGTGGGCCCGTCTCAGGAAATTTTCAGGGAGATCAGAAAGACATCGGCGTCAAAGAAAGTGGTGGCTTCCATGGGTACCATTGCAACATCCGGAGGGTATTATGTTGCTGCCGGGGCAAATGGAATTGTAGCCAATCCCGGGACCATAACCGGAAGCATCGGTGTCATCATGGGGTTTACAAATTATGAGGAGCTGCTTCAAAAAATCGGATTGGTTCCAATTGTTATCAAGAGCGGCGAGTACAAGGATATTGGATCGCCGGTTCGAGAGATGAAACCCGAAGAGAAAAAAATCCTCCAGGAATTTGCAAAAAAAATCCACAGGCAATTTATTAAAGACATCGTTGACGGGCGGAAGATGGATATGGAAAAGGTAGAATCACTAGCCGACGGACGTATTTTTACCGGCCAAGAGTCAAAAAAATTTGGCCTTGTGGACCGTCTCGGAAATTTAGAAGATGCAATTGAGTGGGCAGGCGAACTCGGCGGAATAAAAGGGAAGATTGCTACAGTTTACGCAAAGGAGAAAAATTTTTCCCTTTTAAGATATATTACGGATTCATCTGCCGGGACTTTATTAAAGCATATTCTTGATCCGAAATTATCGGCAGACTTTATATACAGACCGGAATAAACCCTAACGTTGCAAAAGCCCATGATACCGCAATTCCTTCGTTGCCAAGGATTCGCGGTAGTTTACTACAGCGTCACCCTTGGACGCCTTGGACTTACGGCATCCTAAGCTTTTGTAACGTTAGGATCAAACCTAGCGTTGCATAAATAACGCGTCAAGGAATTCTTACGAAAAACTTAGAATAGATTGTTATTTAACATAGCGCCCGTTTTGTGGGCGTTTTTTTGTTTCAATATTTACTCGAAAACACTCACATCCCCCAAACCTTTCCTGATGATCTCCGGGAGATCATCGATCAGGGAGATGACACTCGAAGGGTGTCCTGTAACAGGACCTCCGTCAATAACCACATCTATTCTGCGAAGGAAAAAATCGTGAATAAGAGAGGGATCATAAAGAATTGTCCCATCCGGCATTGTAGCGCTCGTCGTGATAATTGGGTTTCCCAAAGCTTGAACCAGAGAAAGACAAATCAGATTGTCCGGCACGCGAATACCGGCTGTTTTTCGATTGGTTAACATAATTTTTGGAACCAGTTTCGAACCCTCCAGAACAAACGTATAGGGGCCCGGCAGAAGCCGTTTCATTGTTTTATAGGCATAATTTGACACTTTCGCGTAATGGCTAATATTTTTTAGGTCCGAACAGATAAAGCTAAAAGGCTTGATTTTTTTTCGTTGTTTTAACTGGTAAATCTTTTCTATGGACTTTTTGTTCATAATATCACAACCGATTCCGTAATAGGTATCGGTTGGATAGGCGATGATGCCGCCTCTTTTAAGTACATCAACCACCTTTGTTAGGAGTCGTTCCTGGGGGTTTATGGGATTTATTTTAAAAATCACGGCAATCCTTTTGAAAACATTATCGCTTCAGGTATAATCATACCTGAAGTTTTTAGAAACCGATTTGTTTCACAGGATGAAACTATTATCATAAAATATGGATAGATGTATTTATTACAGGCGTCGGTATAATGTCAAGGCAACGCTGCCGTGTTTTTCGTTAATAGGATTATAATTTTAATTAAAATAAGTAAATTCGTATACTTGAGATAGACAGGGCCGTCCGCCCTAATAAAGATTGCAAAAGATAAATCTATTTGTTATGCGATACTATCTTAATATCGTACTCAAGTTTTATACCCGAATATTGCTAAAAAGCCTTATTTGAAAAAACGATTAATGGAGGACCCCATGAAAAAAATACCGCCCGAAACGGCGTTTTCTTTTGATGATGTTTTATTGCTCCCGGGCTACTCAGATGTGTTGCCGCGGGATGTTGACACCCGCTCTCCTTTAACAAAAAATATTACATTAAGCATTCCTCTGGTTAGTGCAGCTATGGATACCGTAACCGAATCAAGAACGTCCATCAGCATGGCCCGCGAAGGCGGAATCGGTTTTATCCATCGAAATCTGAGCATTGAGGGTCAATCGATTGAGGTTGACAAGGTGAAAAAATCTGAAAGCGGTATGATTGTTGATCCGGTAACCATTCATCCGGATCAGCTCGTCCATGAAGTGTTACACTTGATGAATAAGTATCGCATTTCAGGAGTTCCGGTGACCAAAGGAGACAAGCTGGTCGGCATTGTGACGAACAGAGATCTTCGATTTGAAACAAATCTCGATAAAAAGATTTCCGAGGTCATGACAAAAGAAAATCTTGTTACGGTTTCAGAAGGGATTACCCTGGAAGATTCAAAAAGCCTGTTGCATAAACACAGGATCGAAAAGCTCCTGGTGGTTGACAATAAAGATCGTCTGATCGGTATGATAACGATAAAAGATATCGAAAAACTAAAAAAATATCCAAATGCCTGTAAGGATGCGTTGGGAAGGCTCAGGGTAGGGGCTGCCGTTGGAGTGGGTCCGGATATGGAAGAACGTGCAGAGACACTTTTGCGAGCGGGTGCTGATGTTATTCTGATCGACACCTCCCATGGACACACTAAAAATGTGATTGAGGCTGTCAAAATATTAAAAAGCAATTTCAAAAACATAGAACTGATTGCAGGGAATGTGGGTACGGGGGAAGGGGCTGAAGCGCTGGTTAAAGCAGGTGTGGATGGTGTCAAAATCGGAATTGGACCCGGATCAATTTGCACGACTCGTATTGTGGCTGGGGTCGGCGTTCCGCAGGTTACAGCGATCATGAACTGCACCGCGGTATACAAGAAAACAGGCATCCCTTTAATTGCAGACGGTGGCATAAAATTTTCAGGGGATGTGACAAAAGCGCTTGGCGCAGGTGCCCACGTGGTGATGATCGGAGGGCTTTTTGCCGGAACTGAAGAGAGTCCGGGAGAGCTTGTTATTTATCAAGGCCGCAGTTACAAATCCTATCGGGGTATGGGATCCATAGAGGCCATGCAGAAAGGAAGCAAAGACAGATATTACCAGGATGAAGATCCCCATGGCGACAAAATGGTCCCGGAAGGTATCGTCGGCCGGGTGCCTTACAGAGGAAAACTGGCGGACAATATTTTTCAGCTCATCGGCGGATTAAAGGCGGGTATGGGATATGTGGGATGCCGCACTCTGGATGAACTCAGAGAAAAGGCTCGCTTTGCAAGGATAAGCGCAGCAGGTATGCGTGAAAGCCATGTTCATGATGTGATCATAACCAAGGAGGCACCCAATTATCGTCTTGACTAGAAGCTATCTCAAAATAATCTTTTGGCCCAATTTCGGCGTTGGGCCCTCGTTTTAAGTCCTTGACATACTTGAGTATGTCTGCGGGTTAAAACTCGGCCCCGCCTTTTTATCCCGCTGGGTTTTAGCGGGGGAGCTTGTACCAAAATCTTTATTTTGAGATAGCTTCTATTGTCTCTTTTTTCTGATCCTTGGTTTCTAACCCTCTTAAACTTACAAGACATTACGCAAAATAGCACACGTTAATACAATGACAGAGACATCATCCCACTTTGTTCATCTTCATGTCCATACCCAGTACAGTCTTTTAGATGGTGCTATCCGCATCGATCGCTTGTTAAAGCGTGTCGCCGATTTTGACATGGACACGGTGGCGATTACCGATCACGGCACCATGTTCGGGGCGTTCGAGTTTTATGAAAAGGCCAAAAAAGCCGGAATAAAACCGATTATCGGTTGTGAATGTTATTTGGCGCCCAGACGTCATACCGACAAAACCCCCCTTGATAAAAGCGGACTTTCACATATCATCCTTCTGGCGAAAAATCAGGAAGGATATCGAAATTTATGTAAACTGGCGGCCATTGCCCAGCTTCATGGATTTTATTACAAACCCCGCATCGATAAAGAACTTCTAAAACACCACAGCAAAGGGCTTATCGGCCTGTCAGCATGTCTTAACGGTGAAGTTCCAAGGCTGATTCAGGAAGGTCGAATCGATAAGGCTGATGAAGCTGCGCGTGATTACCTTAATGTTTTTGGTGAAGGGAATTTCTTTCTGGAAGTTCAAAACAACGGTATCGATATTCAGGAGGCGGTCAACCGAGCACTTTTGGATATGAGTCAAAGACTTTCCATTGGGCTGGTTGCTTCGAACGATTGTCATTATCTCGACAAAGAGGATGTCCGTGCCCACGATGTCCTGTTATGCGTTCAGACCGGAAAGACGGTTCATGATACAGATCGTCTCAAATTCAGAACCGATCAACTCTATCTGAAATCTAAAGTGGAGATGTATGACGCCTTTAAGGATTATCCGGGGGCACTTGAGAACTCCGTGGATATCGCCAGGCGCTGCAACCTGGAATTCGACGTTAAATCCTATCACTTTCCGAAATTTGATGTTTCATCAGACCATACTGCGGACGAGATTTTCGAGCAAAAGGTCAGGGATGGATTTAAAACCATCATGGAAAGGGTAAAAAACAAGCACCCAAATACCGATGAGAAGCTTTATAATGATCGAATTGAAAATGAAATCGATGTCATTAAAAGCATGGATTTTTCGGGCTATTTTTTGATTGTGGCCGATTTTATTCACTATGCCAAAAACAACGGTATTCCTGTTGGACCCGGAAGAGGATCGGCTGCCGGAAGTCTTGTGGCCTATTCTCTTGGAATTACCGATCTGGATCCCATCGAGCATGGTCTTATTTTTGAACGCTTTCTCAATCCTGCCCGCAAAAGCATGCCGGACATTGATGTCGACTTTTGTATCAACGGCAGAGAGGATGTCTTTAAATATGTGGTTGAAAAGTATGGGGGGGGAGATTATGTCGCCCAGATCATCACATTCGGAAAACTGAAAACCCGGGCCGTCATTCGTGATGTCGGCCGTGCTTTGGATATACCCCTTAGTGAAGTGGATGCCATCGCTAAAATGGTGCCCGATGTGTTGAACATCGGTCTTGATGATGCCCTCGAACAGGAGCCCCGGCTCAAAGATCTGGCAAAAAAGAAGCCCGAAATTGCCGATCTTATCAGTGTTTGCCGCGTATTGGAAGGGCTTCCAAGACATGCTTCGACACATGCTGCGGGCGTTGTCATTGCAGACCGGCCGTTGGTGGAATATATGCCCCTTTATAAGGGTAAAAAAGGCGAGGTCGTCACCCAGTTCGACATGAAGTGTGTTGAAAAGATCGGCCTTGTCAAGTTTGATTTCTTGGGTCTTCGCAATTTAACTGTGATTGCAAATACCCTGAACCTTATCGCAGCCCAAGGGGGTACACCTCCGGATCTTTCAAACCTCGATTTTAACGATGCCGACACATATCATCTGCTTGCTTCCGGTGAAACAACAGGCGTATTTCAGCTGGAAAGTTCGGGCATGAAAGATTTGTTGGTGAGACTAAAACCGGAAACCTTTGATGAAGTCATCGCACTGGTTGCGTTATACCGACCAGGCCCCTTAGACAGCGGAATGGTTGATGATTTTGTTGAACGAAAGCACGGGAAGAAATCGGTGGAATATATTGCTCCCCAGCTTGAACCGATTTTGAAAGAGACATACGGGGTTATCGTTTATCAGGAACAGGTGATGAAAATTGCCGGTGACCTGGCCAATTATTCCATGGCCGAGGCCGATGATCTTAGAAAGGCCATGGGGAAGAAAATCCCAGAGATTTTGGCCATGCATCGGGAACGTTTTATGCAAGGGGCGTCAGAAAACGGCATTCCATCCGACAAGGCCGGGAAGATATTTTATCTCATGGAAAAGTTTGGGGGGTATGGATTCAACAAATCCCATAGTGCGGCATATGCGTTGATCGCCTATCAAACCGCTTTTTTAAAAGCGCATTTTCCGGTAGAGTTTATGGCCTCATTACTGACCAGTGAAATGCAATCGACAGACGGTGTTGTCAAATATATCGCTGAATGTCGCAGTCACGGTATTGAAGTATTGCCTCCGGACATCAATGACAGCGGGAAAGAGTTTACCGTCAAGGGTTCAAAGATAAGGTTCGGACTGGTTGCAGTGAAGAACGTTGGAGAAAATGCCATTGAAGCTATTATTGAGGCCCGGCATAATGGAAAATTTTTATCGTTGTTTGATTTCTGTGAACGAGTCGACCTGAAAAAAGTTAACAAACGTGTTGTTGAAGGCCTTATTAAATGTGGCGCATTTGATACCACGGGTAATTATCGTTCACAAATGATCGCATCGTTAGAGGACTGCATCGACTACGGACAACGCGTTCAACGGGAGAGAGCGGATCCTCAAATGGGGTTGTTCAATCTGACTGAAGAACAAAAAGTCTTTAACTTGCCGTCTATGCCCAAAATCGATGAGTGGGATGAAAAAGAGCTTTTAACCCTTGAAAAAGAATCACTTGGGTTCTATATCACCGGGCATCCATTAAGCAGATATGAAAATGTTCTGGAAAAGTTCACCAACACAAACTCGGTGACACTAAAAGAACAAAATGACGGTGATGCCATTCGGATCGGCGGTATGGTCAGAAACAACAAAATCATAAAGACCAAAAAAGGCGATTTAATGGCTTTTGTTACACTTGAGGATTTGCATGGTGCGGTTGAAATTACCATCTTTTCATCGCTTTATTCAAAAGTGTATGATCTTTTGACAGATGATAGCGCCATCCTGGTTCGAGGATACCTTCAAAAGGAAGAAAATTCAGTAAAACTATTGGCGGATACCGTCATACCCATGGATAAAGCCGAGGAGATCTGGACGACAAGTATTCAATTTAATCTTGACGTCTCCCGCACTGATAAAGCATTATTTGAAAAACTGAATACCGTATTCAAAAGACATCCAGGTTCCTGCAAGGCTTACATTCACTTGATGAATCCTGAAAAAACAGAAACGATTATTGCCCTGTCCGACACCATAAGATTAAAGGCCGGTTCGTCACTCATTCGTGAGGTGAACCGGCTTGTGGGATACAATGCTGCTGAAACGGTTTGTCGTCCGGTTGAGTCTTCTTCAACATTCAATGGTAATAATGGAAAGAGGTGGCGAAAAAGATGACCTAAATTGAGCGATTGCCGATTTTACCGGATCTGCTGCGTTATGAGACATTTGCAGTAGCAAACTACGGCTGTATGTCTCATGCCTTGCATCTCCAGCAAACTCGACAATCGCTCAACTTAGGGATGAATATTCTAACAGCGATTTGAGTTTAAAATAAGAAAGGGATAATTTAACCGCAATGAAAGTGCCTTTGCTAGATTTAAAAGAACAGTATAAAACCATAAAAAAAGAAGTCTTGGAAACTGCTGAAGAACTTTTTGAAAGTCAATATTTTATCTTAGGACCCAGGGTGGCGTCTTTAGAAAAAGAGATTGCCGATTATTGTTTTTCAAAGCATGCTGTCGGTGTCTCGTCCGGGACAGATGCCCTTTTGATTTCTTTGATGACAATGGATATCGGTGTTAAGGACACGGTGATCACCACGCCGTATACCTTTTTTGCCACAGCAGGAAGTATTGCCCGAACCGGTGCCAGGCCGATTTTTGTCGATATTGATCCCAAAACATATAACATTTCTCCGGAGTGCCTTGAAGACGCTATCGATTCCATGCCCCGAACAGAACGTGAGCGGCTCAAGGCAGTCATTCCCGTTCATCTATACGGACAGTGCGCTGATATGGCGCCGATTTTGGAGATATGCGAAAAGTACGATCTTGTTGTTATTGAAGATGCGGCCCAGGCCATCGGGTCGGAATACAGAGGAAAGCGGGCGGGGTCCATGGGGGATTTCGGTTGCTTTTCATTTTTTCCTTCCAAGAACCTGGGCGCTTTTGGGGATGGCGGCATGGTCACGACAAATTCAAACGATTTCTATGACAAATTATGTACGCTTCGGGCACATGGTTCGCACCCCAAGTATTATCATAAAATTATCGGTGGAAACTTCAGGTTGGATGCATTTCAAGCAGCTGTGGTTTCCATAAAGCTGAAACATCTTGACCAATGGACAAAAGCCCGTCAGAACAACGCCGAAAATTACAGAGCGCTTTTTAAACATGCAGATATGGAAGATGTGGTTGAGCTTCCGTATGAAAAAGAAGATCGCCATATCTATAATCAGTTTGTGATCCGTGTAAAGGAAAGAAGGGATGACCTTCGCCGGTTTTTAAATGATGCCGGAATCGGGACGGAAGTGTATTATCCGGTTCCCATGCATCTCCAGGCCTGCTTTTCTGATTTGAATTATAAAAAAGGTGATTTTCCTGCAGCTGAACATGCGGCCTTGCATACGTTGGCCCTACCCATATATCCTGAACTTTCAGATGATCAGATAGAGTACGTGGTGGAGAAGATAAAAGCGTTCTATCTGAAGAAAAACTAAAATTCCTTACATGTAATGTCTACTACCTGCCTGGAATTAGTCAGACTTATCGCAGGTTTTTCGGGCGGATGATATTTTTATCTTATGGCAAATATCTGAAGGCTATTCGAATGTCTCCCATGCCACATAAATTCTTTTTGTGAATATCCTTCAAGATCAAAGAAGCCGGTACATCTTACCTGTAAGGTCACGCCCCAGTAGGCGGCTCAGCTTGCGCGACTCTGCAGCTACCTTGGCATAATCAATTCCGGTGGCAACATTCAGACTGTTTAACAAATGGATGGTGTCCTCGGTGGCTATATTCCCTGCTGCGCCGTCAACAAAAGGGCATCCGCCCAAGCCCCCCAGTGAGGTGTCAAAATGTGCAATCCCCATTTCTAATGCGGTCATCAGATTGACCAAGCCCATACCACGGGTGTCATGCAAGTGCAGCCCAACCGGAACATCACCTGCCATAGGCAAAATTGCCGCCAGATTTTGACGCACGGCCGGTGGTGTGGCCATCCCCGTGGTATCCGCCAGTATAAGCCGGTCCACGCCTTTGTTCAGGAGTTTCTCGGCCAGGCGCTGCACTTGAAATACTTCGATTTCGCATTCATGCACACATCCAAAGCTGCACTGAATGCTGCCGCGTACTTTGCGGCCTTCCTGCTGGGCTAAATCAATCATGGCGTCTGCTTCCGCCAGGGCCTCGTCAACCGACATGCCGCTGTTGCTTAGGCTTTGCTCTTCACTGGCAGAAAGCGACACTTCGATCCACTGAATCGGTGTACGACAGGCGCGTTCCATCCCCTTGAGATTGAGGGTCAAGGCGCTAAATGCAACCGTATCCCTTGGCGGCAAAGCGTCAATTACAGCTTCGGCATCAGCCATTTGCGGCACCTTGCCGGGATGAACAAAAGATGCCACTTGAATGGCACTCACCTCGGCTTTCACCAAGCCGTTAATCAGTCGTGTTTTTTGATCAGTGGACAGAACCTGTTTTTCCATTTGCAGCCCGTCGCGCGGACCGACTTCCGTGATGAAGACGTGTTTAGGATATACCATGGTTGATCTTCCTTTGTATCACCGCACCGCTAAAACCTGCGCCCGGTTGAATTCGTTGTCAGACGCTTCAATATAATCATGATTTCTATCCTTGGCCAGTACAACCGTTTGGATCATTGTGGAATTTGGTATTATGATGGCCATGGACAATCTGATCGGATAATACGAAAAGACGTATTCTTCATTAAATTTTCCGGCAAGTGCATTCCCTTAAGCTTTTCGTAACAGAGTAAAGCCTCTCTTTATTGGGACTATAGAGAGTTTTTTACAGCGGAGTCGATACCGTTAAAAATATTCCCAAAACACACATAATCTGCCCCAAAAAAACTACCGCTGCATGCAGACAAAGATTGACCGAGAATGTCAGAGACCATTTCAGGCCAGGTGAATTCAAGGACTGGCAAGACCACAAGACATCGCAGCTTGTCTGACATCTTTGTCTCGATTGCATATCTGCAATTTTCAATAGGGCAAATCCTTTTTCAGGGGTTTGCCTTTATTGCAATTTTGTAAGAAATAGGATATATGTAATTGAAATTGCGATACTTGGACTTGTGTTTATGGCAAGATATTCCAAAAAAGAAACAGAGAATAATTTTTGTGATATCATATTACCGTATTACAATTTCGCGTGAATTTAGGTATTTGCAAGATATCACCTGTTGCAGCCCAAAAAATTAAGGTTTTTAATTTCTGGATCTTGCCAAAAAGTAATTAATACAATTCAAAGATAAAGACACGTTAAACCTTTTCCAAAAATGAAAAAAAACTTGCAATTATAGTTCACTTTATTTTAATTTAATCTAAACGCATAATATCACTTACTCAAAATTCTCTCTCATAAAGACTCTCTTAATTTTGTGCTGATTAATTGACCACTCAATGTTTCTAAAAAACACTGTTTGAGAGTAGCTCTGATTCCTTTTCCGTTGATTAAAAAAAATGACATAAATAACACAATTTGGCTCAATACAATTATAGAATTTAATCTTATAGCAAAGAAGCCAAAGAAGTTTTTTTATGATTATGTCTCTCTTTTGCCATGATAATCCTCCTTGTTTTTTTGGATTCAGTCCTGAGATCAATTACACGCCTGTCGATTCTCCAGGACTGTTCACACAGAAAAATCCATAGTTTTAGATGAGCAATGGAATACCCTGAAAGTCGCGTTATCGACTATGGTCTCCTTTTAAGAAAACTTTTCAACTTAGGGGAATCTTTCTTACTAATTTATACTTAACGATTTCATTCTGAACTTTAAGATGCAATCCAATATTAGATTCACACATGCCTGAATAAACCAGTCAATATCGATGGGGTGAATGGGCTATTATTTTGGATCGAAAGTATTTCCGAATAGAAAAATATATCTGACAATTGATACAACTCAGCTTAAGGAAATAGTTGTAAAGAAAAATATACCCGTTTCCTTTTAGATAATAGAAACCAAATGGAGGAAATATGAAAAACGAAAAAGCCAAAGTTCAATCTTCTGTAAATGGTATTCTTGGCAATTTTGTGATGACAAGAAGGTCCTTCATGAAAAAAGCCACGGCGGCGACCGGCACCGCTGTTGTACTCGGAGGTTTGAAACCTTCGCTCAAGGCCCTGGCGGCCACCAGCGAGATATCAGCGGACGAAATGGGTGAATGGATAGCCTCGACCTGCCAGGGCTGCACTTCCTGGTGCGCCAAGCAAATATATGTCATTGACGGTCGGGCTGTTAAGGTCAGAGGAAACCCCAATTCAAAAGTCAACAATGGCGAAGGGTGTCCCCGATCCCATCTCGGCTTGCAGCAAGTGTATGACCCGGATCGCATTAAAACCCCCATGAAGCGAACAAATCCCAAAAAAGGACGAAACGAGGACCCGAAGTTTGTTCCGATCTCCTGGGATGAGGCGCTAAACACCATCGCCGACAAGATCATGGAACTCAGAAACAACAACGAAACTCACAAATACATGCTGATGCGCGGTCGCTATTCGTATATGCGAGATGTGCTATATGACCGAATGACGAAAATCATCGGTTCTCCCAACAATATTTCCCACAGCGCCATCTGTGCTGAAGCTGAAAAGTTCGGTCCTTATTATACTGAGGGATATTGGGGCTATCGGCAATACGATGTCACCAATTCTCGGTATGTCCTTATTTGGGGTGCAGATCCAGTAGCAGCCAATCGACAGGTGTCCTATTACACAAGTGTTTGGGGAGATGTAATCAGCAGGGCTACCATCGCTGTTGTCGAACCTAGACTGTCGGCTACAGCAACCAAAGCTGACGAATGGCTACCAATTAAGCCCGGCCAGGACGGTGCCCTGGCTGCAGCCATCGCTCATGTCATTTTAACCGAAGGACTCTGGTATCGTGAATTTGTGGGAGACTTTATTGACGGACAAAATCGCTTTGTGGCAGGTCGGGACGTCATTGAAGAGGATTTTGAGGAAAAATACACCCATGGTTTGATTAAGTGGTGGAATCTCGAATTGAAAGACAAAACCGTCGCCTGGGCGGCCGAACGCACCGGTCTATCGGCGGATCAGATTCATCGCGTCGCTGTCGAGTATGCCAAAGCGGCACCTCATTGCATCTCCTGGGTCGGCGGAGGGCCGGTGATGCAGGTTCGGGGCGGTTATACCAGCATGATTTGCCACGCCCTAAACGGGCTGACCGGAGGTGTCGACAATGTTGGTGGAACCCTTCAATCCAACAAGGAATATACCAAAAAGTTTCCGAAACCTGATGATTTCATGGATGACATCGCCAAAAAGGGCAAAAAGCATGAAAAAATCGACCAACGCGGACGTTTAGAGTTTCCCGCCATTAAAAGCGGCAAACCCGGCTCTGCGGTGGTGACCAACAACGCTGCCGATGGCATATTAAATAGCGACCCGATGGAAATTAAGGTGGCTATCGGATACATGAACAACTTTGCCTTTTCATGCGGACAACCTGAACGCTGGGAGCGGGCGTTGTCGAAAATTCCATTCCTCGTTCACATCACCACCAATGCTTCCGAATTTTCATGGTTTTCCGACATATTGCTGCCTGACACCCATCACATGTTTGAAAAATGGGGCTATGTAAAAGCCATCGGCAACGGTTACCGGCACGTGACCCTCATGCAACCATTGGTTAAGCCAGTCTGGGATTATAAAATCGACGAAACCGAAATTCCCTGGCTGATCGCCGAAAAGCTGGCTGAACGCGGATTTGACAATCTTCTGCGTCATTACAAGGAGTATAAGGATCCGGAAACCGGCAAAGCCCCGACCAATGAGAAAGAATTTGCTCTTTACGCTCTCAAATATGCCACTCAGAATCTCTGGGATCCGGCCAAACACAAAGGCGGCGATAAGATCAACGGATGGAAAGAATTTCTCAATATCGGTGTATGGAACTCAGATCCTTACCCATACCGCAAGAAATGGGGAAATATGAAGACCAAGACCAAAAAATTCGAGTTTTACAGCGAAACGCTAAAGTCCGCCCTAAAAAAGCACGCTGAAAAGCACGACACAACGGTCGATCACGTACTAGAGGTGTGCCAGTACCAGGCCCGGGATGAAAAGGCTTTTGTGCCACATTACGAAGAACCCTTTATTGCCGGAGATGAAAAAGAATTTCCATTTATTTTTGTCGATCACAAATCACGGTTGAACCGAGAGGGTCGTACTCCCAACTGTACCTGGTACTATGAATTCAAAGACCTCGACCCAGGCGATGAAATCTGGGAAGACGTGGCCAAGATCAATCCGCTTGACGCCCAGAAATTTGGGATCAAAAGTGGTGATGAGATCAAGATTACATCAGAAACCGGCAGCCTGACCTGTAAAGCCAAACTGTGGGAAGGTGTACGGCCTGGTACCGTGGTAAAATGCTACGGCCAGGGCCACTGGGCCTACGGTACTTTGGCGGCCAAAGAATTCGGCAAAGTCCCACGGGGAGGAAGCAACAATGATGTCATCCCGGCAGTTTATGATCGTTTAAGCGGTAGCACGGTCCGGCACGCCGGCACGCGCGTTAAAATCGAAAAAGTTTAGGAGGTAACTCATGTCAAGATATGCAATGGTAATCGACTTGCAACGCTGTGTCGGGTGTGGCTCTTGCAGTATAGCCTGTAGAAACGAAAACAACGTGCCCGATGGTATATACTGGTCCAATAAAATAACGGAAACTGTTGGTACGTTCCCCAATGTCAGGCACCACTACATTCCAACCCTTTGCAATCACTGCGAATATGCACCCTGTGTGCGGGGTTGTCCGACAAAAGCCATGCACAAGCTGGACAACGGTATCACCATGCACGATCCTAAAAAGTGCATAGGCTGCAAGTATTGCGAATTTAACTGTCCGTATGGGGTGATTTACTTTAACTGGAAAGAACCTCACCAGTTCTGGAAGAGTAATAAGGTTCTGTTGAAAGGCGGCACATCTTCGCCTCAAGAAGAGGTTGAAAAGATTGGCGCCAAGAAAACACCTTATTTCAACCCAGAAAGGGGCGCAACACTGCCAGCCAGCCGACCGAAGGGTGTCGTAGAAAAGTGTACCTTCTGTGATCACCGGGTGCGCAAAGGTTTGCTACCCAGGTGCGTAGAAGCCTGTCCGGCCAATGCCCGGATTTTCGGAGACATCAAGGCACCTGATAGCGACGTAACCAAACTGCTGGGCAAGTTCCGCCCATTCAGGTTACGGGAGCAACTTGGAACCAACCCCCATGTATTTTACGTCCGGGATTTCAACCCGGCCCAGTACAGGCCTACTAAAGGAGGTGTTTAAATGAGTGAGAAAAAAGGATTATACGGAATATGGCTTGTGGTGCTCGGTATTTTGATCCTACTTGGACTGTATACCGCTCTAAAGCTTTTTATCGAGGGCCACGGGCTTTTCAATACGAATGATGTCATCCTTTGGTCACTGCCTTTAGGGGTTTATATATTTTTGGCACTCACAAGTTCCGGTCTAACCCTTTTAGCCGGAGTTCCTTTGGTGCTGAAGGTCAAAAAATACGAACCGTTTGCCAAACGTTTGGTATTTCTGTCTATCGCAACCCTTATGGGAGCGTTTGTGGCCATCGGGCTGGAACTTGGCTCGGTCCAACACATGTTCTGGGTTTTTTTCTCGCCGAATTTATCATCACCTATCTGGTGGTTGGCTCTTATCTACAGCGTGGAACTGGTAGTGCTAATCGTCAAATTCTGGAGAATGCATAAAGGTGATTGGCACAGCAGTTTCAGCAACACCTTGGGCGTAATATCTTTTCTGCTTGCTATGATTGCGCCGTTAATGATCGGCTCGATTTTTGGCATCACCGAATCACGAGTTACCTATTTCGGTCCGATGATGTCGATTTACAGTCTTGTATTGGGACTGCTAAGCGGTACAGCCCTATTTTTATTGTACAGCATGATCTTTCATCGAGTCACAGGTGATGGTGATGTTGAACGCCAAACATCTTTGTACAATGAGTTTACCGTCATCTTTGCGTATATTGCAAGTATTGCGGTTGTTTTCTCGCTTGTTAAGTTCGCCATCGAATCAGCCACAACGGTCCCGGAATTTCTGATTTACCATAAATTTGAACATGCTTTTGGTGCGTGGCAGGGTTTTCACTTCGAAGTCTTGCTTGGACTCTTTCTACCGTTTCTCTTGTTGCTGATACCTTCGGTGCGTAGGAGTGTTGGAGGCAAAACCGTCACCTCGGGTTTAATTTTGGTTGGTACGCTGATGATGCACATGGAAATTCTGTTGGCCGGACAGAGCCATCCGGTTGGCCCTAAGGCAGAGCAATATCCCGAGTTTATCAGTTATTTTCCGAGCATTTGGGAATGGCTAGTGTTCGTGTTTGCCCTTGCTGTCATGCTACTCCTGTATACACTTGGAGAACGCTATCTTAAACTGATGGAGGTACCTCAATAAACATCTAACAAAAATTATGCGATGCCGGCTTGAAAGGGGTCGGCATGGCATCAACTCAAACCTAACGATTTCAATGATACCCTTTAGGAACAGATATGGAAACAAAAGACCTATTAAACCATGAACTGTCAAGAATGGAGGCATTTCGGCTTTTGAGTGAATGCTATTTTCTGCCGAGTCCGGGCTTGTCTGACACATTGAACAGTTTAGAACTTTACCTAGCTAATGTGAGTGAGCTTGCGGCTAAATGTGTGCAGCGTATGCGCAAAGATATTGAAAACGGCCAAAATTTCAAGGCCCTTAAAGTTGACTTTGCAAAACTATTTGTTGGGCCATATCAACTAATGGCCGCACCTTACGGGTCGGTGTATTTGGATGACGGACGAACCCTAATGGGTGACTCTACCTTTGACGTAAAAAACAGATACCGAGAAGAGGGTCTGGACACTGCAAAGGATTTTAAAGATGCTCCTGATCACATCACAGCTGAACTTGAATTCATGTATTATTTAGTTTTCAAAGAAATCGAAGCCTTTTCCGATTCTGATATAGAAACAGTCATCGGTTTTATTCAAAAACAGAAATGTTTTTTAGAAAGTCATCTATTAGCCTGGGTACCAGTATTTGTCGATAACATCTTTGAAAACGCTGATACCCCGTTTTATCAGAATCTGGCAATGGCAACTCAAAAGTTTTTGTTGGAGAATTACCAGATCGTTTGCGCAGTTCTAGATTCCAGACAGTTTAATTCAGAAAAAAATGTTGAAATTAATTCGATCCAGGCGCAATGAAGATTTTATTTAATTCTAATATGGTAGTTTAGCATAAAGAAAATTGACTTCCTTAATACTTTTAATTTAGAAAAGCTGGTTCTATTTTTTTAAAATTTGTTATGTTAAAGTTAACACAACTCAAATAACGGACATAAATATGAAAGACTTTGATACGTTGCTGAAAAATTCCGCCACCGCCCACGGGCATCTGTGTCCGGGACAGGTGGTAGGAGTGCGAATGGCCATGCTGGGATGCTGGCTCATCGGTTTGGATGTTCCGACTCGCATCGACCAGATCAAAAAACTTATTGTTTTTGTCGAGATGGACCGCTGTACCGGCGATGCGGTGGCCTACGTCACCGGAGTCAAGCTGGGCCGCCGATAGTTGAAATTTATGGACTATGAGATCATGGCCGCTAGGTTTTTGAATTTGGAAAGCAACACGGCGTTTCGGGTGATTTCTACAGAGGAGGCCAGAGATTTGACGTTAGTTTATGCCCCGGAAATACCGGAAAAGTATCCCCAGCAGCTTGAAGCCTACAAGAGAATGCCGGACAGTGTGTTGTTTAGGGTTCAAAAGGTAAGGGTGGATATGAGCGAATACGATCTGCCTGGTCCTACCCGCAAAAAGGTTCCCTGCAGCCGATGCGGCCAGGTGGTTCGAGATAATCGGGAAGTGGTTCAAAACGGTCATAACCTCTGCAAGCCTTGTGCTCAAGGGTCATATTTTTCCGAATCGGAGGAAATAACCTGGCCGGACATGAACCGGACACCCGCTCAAAAATAACAAACAGTTTCCAATAATGAGTTTAACCTATAGGTATTCTATCCTTTGTACCTTCTTGATAAAAACAAATAAGGAAATTAAAAATGATAAAAACCATAAAACTAAAAGATGCAGTGGGGATGAAACTGGCCCATGACATTACCGAAATCCGTCCAGGAGAGTTTAAAGGCCCTGCATTTAATAAAGGACACACGGTGTGCAACGAAGATTTGTGTCGTTTACAGAAACTCGGGAAAAATCACCTGTATATTATTGATCTGGAGGATGATGAAATCCATGAAGACGAAGCTGCCGCCATTATAGCCGGAGCCTTGGCCGGTAAAGGGGTGGTTTGGAAAAATGAACCTCGTGAAGGAAAAATCGGTTTAAAGGCTGAACAAGACGGACTACTGACCATCGATACCGCCTCTCTGGCAGCATTTAATATGATCGAAGAAGTGATGTGCGCCACGTTGCATACCCATACATTGGTGAAAGCAGGTGAACTGGTGGCCGCCACCCGAGCCATTCCCCTGATCATGAAACGGGCTCCCATCAAACGGGCTGCCGCCATCGCCAGACAAAACGGCGGTGTGGTTTCCATACGCCCCCTACGCAAGGGAAGAGCCGGCCTGATTGTCACCGGAAATGAAGTGTATCACGGTCTCATCGAAGACCGTTTTGCACCCATTCTAACCCGAAAGCTTACCAATTTTGACTGTGAAGTAGATCACATCAGTTTTGCTCCGGACGATACTGAAATTATTTGTAAGGCGATCTGCGCTCACATTGAGCGAGGCTGCGATCTGATTCTTTTGAGCGGCGGCATGAGCGTGGACCCAGACGATGTTACCCGCAAAGGAATTCGACTGTCAGGCGCCGATGAAATCCATTATGGCGCTGCAGCGCTTCCCGGCGCCATGTTTCTGGTGGCCTATATTGGAAAAGTTCCACTGATCGGGGTACCGGCATGTGGTCTTCATCACCGTACAACTGTGCTCGATCTGATACTGCCCCGAATTCTGGCTGGAGAGAAAATCGGCAAAAAAGAACTCGCGTTTCTGGGCCATGGCGGACTTTGCCAAGATTGCCCGGAATGCACCTACCCGCATTGTGGGTTTGGTAAAGGGAACTAAACCCGAATATTTTATCCGCAAGAGAGATTCAAATGGAGTTGCTTATCGCTGTATGAAATTATCATTACTAATTTTGCGATATCTGCAATAACCTACAGATATC